>Ga0302161_10000250_pt1 | contig 14111 bp, 15 predicted proteins | sample I_Fen_E2_1_FD_193498 | JGI IMG/M metagenome (GOLD analysis project Ga0302161, IMG submission 193498) | Peat permafrost microbial communities from Stordalen Mire near Abisko, Sweden - I_Fen_E2_1 | ecosystem: Environmental > Terrestrial > Soil > Wetlands > Permafrost | place: Sweden: Abisko...
TAGAATGGATGCTTCAAGATGCGGGAATAATAAAATGAAACTTTTAATGAAGACAGAGAAAATTCTGCTAATCAAATATAAATTTGGTTAGCAGAATTTTGTAGTTTAACTTTTTATTACATAATTTAATAAAAAGTCTATTTTTAGAAATTATTAATTGTGAATTAATATATATGAATAAAGAAATTTGGAAGTAATTCTTTTTATGAAGATATCATATAGACATTGTAGAAAAAGAGATATAAATATATAATAAATATATAATCAATTAATAATTGTGAATTGAGGAAATATATAGTTACATTTTTATTTAAAAAAATACTTTAAAGTATTTTTTAAGAAACTATTTACTTCTTGAGGAGAAAAGCGTATAATTTACAAATAGTGGAATATAAATACATTAAAACAATTAAACATATAAAATATTTAACTAAAATGAAATGTATTAATAGAAAATAAAATATTTATTAAAACAAATGTACATACCCTAATAAGAAAAAGGATTTTACAAAAATTTGTAGAAATAATATATATGTGTAATATTAGAACTATTATATAATATGTGTTTATAAGGGTAAAAGTCAAAATACAAAACATAATTTAAGAATGGACTAAAGGAGAGAGAAAAAATATGGAAGATTCAAAAATATCTGTACTGATTGCTGACGATAACAAAGAATTTTGTAGTATCTTAAATGACTATCTCTTAAATCAAAGAGATATAGTTGTTACAGGAATTGCAAAGGATGGTAGAGAGGCTTTAGAATTAATAGTAGAAAGAAAGCCTGATTTAGTTATTCTTGATATTATTATGCCACATTTAGATGGATTAGGTGTTCTTGAACGATTAAATACTATGGAATTAGAAAAAGTTCCAAGAATAATAATCTTATCAGCAGTTGGACAAGACAAAATTACTCAACAAGCTATAACACTTGGAGCAGATTATTATACTGTAAAACCTTTTGACATGGAAGTATTCACTAAGAGAATAAGAGAAATGTTTAATGGTGTTTCTTCACAAATATCAAATGTAAGAACTTCATATCAAACATCATCAATGATATCTTCATCAAGTGAAAACAGAACAAAGGCACCTATGGACTTAGAAACAGAAATAACCAATATAATACACGAAGTTGGCGTACCAGCTCATATAAAAGGATATATGTATTTAAGAGAAGCTATAACTATGGTTGTTAACGATATGGAACTATTGTCAGCTGTAACTAAGGAATTATACCCTTCAATAGCTAAGAAGTACAATACAACAGCTTCAAGAGTAGAAAGAGCAATAAGACATGCAATAGAAGTTGCGTGGGGCAGAGGTCAAATAGAGGCTATTAATAGACTATTTGGATATACTGTTCATACTGAGAAGGGGAAGCCTACAAATTCAGAATTTATCGCAATTATTGCTGATAAATTAAGACTTAAAAATAAGGTTAGCTAAAAGGCTAGAAATAGCTTAATTCGTTAGAAAGTTGATAGCGATAAACTTATATAAAAATCGCTATGGATTTGACTAGTTTATATCTATAAATTTAAAATTGAATTGTTATGTAAACACCTTTTGTACGTTGGTTTAAGGACTGATATGCAGGAGGTGTTTTTTATTTGCCTAGAATTATTAAAAAAATAAAACAAAAAATAGATTTAATTAAGGATTTTTTGGATTATTGTCATTACATTAATGAGTTGTTAAAAGAAAATAATTATAAGAATATTATAGATATTAAATATAAAAGTACTGATGATTTCAAAAAGGCTTTAATTATATATTTTTGAACGAGTAAGCTTAACATATCAAGATTATGGATTTTTATATTTAAAAATAAAATTGTTAAAGGCACTTGCAGAAATTTAGGCGTGTTTTATTATGTGTAAAATTAATAAATTAAGTTCTAAATAAAGAAATGAGTTGTTAATTATGCGTAATCAAAAAACACGTAAAGTATATTGAAAAAATGGGATATGAGTGCATTTTAATGTCTATTGAAAATTAAACTTGTGAGAAATAATTTCAAATAATAAAAATTAGTGTCAGATTTTAAAAAGAATTTGCGAATTAAAAATTAGGAGGCACGTAACAAAGGAAACAGTAATAAAGATTAAATAATATTATAATTGTTTAGGTTAAGCAACAACAAAGGAGAAAAGAAAATGCAAAATACATATGAGAGAGATATTATTCAAGCAATACTTGAAGGTAATCACAAGACCATTATGGTATTTAAAAGTAAATTAATGAATTCACAAATTAGTTTAATTGATATGATGGCAGAAGAGTATAATAAAAAAATAATTTTTGGGTCAATGAAAGAAATTTTATTTAATGATAATGAAAAGATATTAGTAATTAGGTAAATTATAAACTACATTGATTATATATAAGATGATGATTATAAAGAATATTAATTGGTGCAAATCTAACTAATTTTAATATAGCGAAAGTAAGGAAAATAGATGTGTTAGCAGTTGAAAACACATTGAAAAGTTATATAATAATAACAACTAATATCTATATGTTACACCAAATAATATTAGAAAAAATCTATATAATTTTAGAGTAGATACAATAGAATAGATTAAAGAGCAGAAAGAGCAATAAGACATCGCTTAATCAGTTTTAACTTAAATTGGTTTGGAGGTGTCATATTTTTTTATGCGCCCAATTAGTAAAATAAGGGATGATTTTGATGAAAGTATTAATAACTTTATGATTCATCTTATAATCAATATTTTATTAATTTTCTCAGAAGTGTAAAGAGTGAACTACGCGGATGATTATATTAAATCAAACTGGAGCATGGCGTGAATAATAGTAGATATTAGATATAGAGGGACATGTTTTTGAAGAACATTACGTCAAAATATTCAGTAACGGTTACAAAAGCAGACCCCCGATTTTGGTTGATTATACACAAAAGTTCAATTTTAACATTGAGTATCTATTATCTGTCAGAGTCATGACAAATAATTATAATAATATTTTATTTGACAAACTTATTAGTATTATCATAGCAATAAAATAAGAGTAATTCCTTCTGATATAAAACAATATACTTGTCCAAATTTTGAGATAAGGCAACGATATATTTATTTCTAGTTGAAAAAATAATTAACAAAATATTGAGCAAAACTTTTCTAACTAATATTTTAAGTTTAATGTCAAGTAGTCCTAAATAAGTCATAATAACACCTTCCTCTACTAAATTATATTTACATTTATAAACAAATTATAAATTATGTAGCATCGTTTGTAAACGTTCTTATAAATGCAATTAATTCTGGTTAGTTACATTATATTACAAATCAAATAATAGATTATAGTGTATATTTTAATATTTATATAGAAGTATTATAATTTAATAAAAAAAAGATACTAAGTTTCAATGTTAAGGTAAAACTCTACATTTTTAAGTACTAATTACTTTAAAATTTACAATACAAATAAAGATTTAAATTCTATATTTTATAGAAAATTATTGACAAACTATATACTTTTGTGATATTTTGTGAATTGTGTACTTTTAATTTAGTTCAGCGAAACTAAGAAGGGAGATAATATGATGAATAATGAATTATTAGACAATGAACATGATTTTATAGGTGTAGCAGAAAAAGTTCCTTTAAGGAGGGCAATTCCATTAAGTATCCAGCATTTATTTGCAATGTTTGGATCATCTGTTTTAGTACCAATTATTTTTAAAATCGATCCAACTACAGTGCTATTTTTTAATGGGATAGGTACATTATTATATGCATTTATCACTAGAAAAAAGATTCCAGCTTATTTAGGTTCAAGCTTTGCTTTCATATCACCGGTATTATTATTATATAGTCAAGGATATGATTTTCAAACTATACAAGGTGGTTTTGTATGTGTAGGAATAGTATTTTCAATAATAGCAATTATTGTGGGATATACTGGTATGGGATGGATTAATAAGTTATTTCCACCAGCGGCCATGGGATCAATAATAACAATAATAGGATTAGAATTAGCTAGTACTGCAGCTGATATGGCAGGATTTCCAGTGGGAGGAAGTAATGCACCGACTATAAATACAACTTGGGTAATTGTATCAATGATAACATTAATTACAGTTATTCTATGTAATGTATTATTAAAAGGATTCTTAAAAATTATACCTATATTAATTGGTGTAGTAGTAGGATATATTGCAGCATTATTTATGGGGATAGTAGATTTTAGTACAATAAGTAATGCAAGTTTCTTTGCAGTACCAAATATAAAATTAGCTCATTTTAATATGAATGCAATAATAACAATATTACCAGCAACTTTTGTAGTGGTAGCAGAGCATGTAGGACACTTAAAGGTTACTAGTAGTATTGTAGGAAAAGACTTAACAAAAGATCCAGGTCTTCATAGATCTCTACTTGGAGATGGATTATCAACTGTTATTTCAGGAATGTTTGGCTCAGTTCCTACAACAACTTATGGTGAAAACATAGGAGTTATGGCATTAACTAAGGTATATAGTGTATATGTAATCTGTGGAGCAGGACTAATATCAATAATTTTAGGATTTTCAGGGAAGATGTCAGCACTTATTAGTACAATTCCTACACCGGTTATAGGAGGAGTTAGCTTTCTATTATTTGGTACAATAGCAACATCAGGGCTCCGAACTTTCATTGAAGCAAAAGTTGATTTTTCTAAATCTAGAAACCTAATACTTGCTTCAGTAATCTTTGTAGTAGGATTAAGTGGCATAAAATTGACACTAGGAACTATGGAGTTAAAAGGAATGGGATTAGCAACAATCGTGGCTATGGTATTAAGTATAACTTTCATAATATTTGATAAACTTGGTATAATGAATGAAAAGGAAGAAAACTAAAGTATAATATAACAGGTTCAAAAGTCGAAATAGTAATGAGGCATCACATGATCAATTTTTATAAGGAGATTGATTATGTGGTGTCTTAATTTTTTTGTAATAATATATTAAGAAAAGGTTAACATTATTGACAAACAACTGACAAAAACTAATGATAATATAAATATATAGAAAGGGTGTCGTGAAATGATAAGAGGGTATGAAGGATTACAAATTAGAAAACAAGTTACAACAAAAGATAAACAAATATTAATTACAGCATTAGATGGAATAAATGGATGGAATTTTAATCCTATAGCAGTAGTTACTAATGGCATAGAAGATTATTATTTTATATGTAAAGTAAAAACAATAATAGAAAATCTGCAAATGAAAATGGCAAAAATATATATTAAAATTCAAGAAAATAAAAAGCCTAGATTACTAAGCATAGAAGAGATAATATGAAAAAGATATTATAAATAGCTTAACACTTAGATATTATGTTATACATATTATTTCATATTCGTATAAGAAATTTAATTAAAATATAGTTAGACACAACACAAAGATATACTAATAAGTTTTAAAGCATCTTGAAATAAGAGTGATACGGAGAAATTTTTATTGTTCTTATTTTTTAGCAATATATAGACACAATTTAGTTACTATATAAAACATTATAATTGATTATACATATTAATTAAAGGATAAGCATTCCATGCTCTTGTTTACAAGAGTATGGAATGTTTTATTTTTTTAATTAATTTATGAATATATAAGATAATTAAAACAAAAACTATATTTAAATATAAATGTTAGGAGTGAATACCATGAAATTTAGAAGATTTATGAAAGCATTAAGTTATTTTATTATTTTTACATTACTTATAGGAATTAATATGAGTGCTAGCATGCCAGAAACTGTAAAGATAATTACAGAAAAGGGAATCCTATATACAGTTCAATATGATAACTTTGATCTTAATGTAGAAAAAATAAAAATAGAAGGAAGTAATGACGTTGTATATTGCTTAGAGATAAATAAAAAATATCCATCAGGTCAAAATTTTTTATTAAATGGAAGTACAAATGAAGAAATTAATAATATTATGGCAGCTGGATATCCAAATAGATCTGTGGCTGAATTAAATTTGGATAATGAAAATGAAGCATATTTTGCAACTCAAATAGCCATATGGAGTTCTATTGAAGGATATGATGTTAATAAAATAAAGGGTAACAATGTTAAAATATTAGAAGCTATAAGAAATATATATAATGATGGGGTAAGTGGGAAATACAAAAATAAAATACAAAGTAAAATGTACAAAACAAGTGATGAGTCGGTGCAAGAAGTTATAGTTATATCATATGATGACTTAATGGCAGAAGAAAAAGCAGAGTCAGAGCAAGTGGAATATGCGCCTCAAGAAGGATAATAAAAAGACTTTATTATTATAGATAAGGTTGGAAATATAGTTTGCTTTTATATTAAAATTTTTATGTACAGGAAACATACAGAAAAATTTATTATATAATTGATAAATATTTTTCATATTTTAGGGGTGGTAGACAAGAAATTTTGTTTGCTACCTCTATTTTGATGGAATAGATGTATAAGTTAAGTGTATATGTACTTGGCTTTTATTGACATGAATAGTTTAAAATGATAACCTTTTGTTATATTATTGATGACGCATTCTGCTAAGGTGGTGAAAAAAAGTGTTATTAAAGGAGTATAGCAAAGAACAGATTAAAAATTTAATTGAAATTATTAGAGATTGTGTACGAGAAAATAGATATACAATATCTTTAGAGGACAACAAACTAGAAAATATTCAATTTATTGAGGAATATAATATAAATGAAAAGAAACGGGTACATATTTTATTTGATTTAGATTATAAAGATTTTTGTTATGGACTTCAAAATCTGAAGGATGGAGTTGAGCAAAATAATCTTTATGTGTTTTGCGTACAAAGAGAATTATATAATATTGAAGATAAGAAGGAATTAGTAGATATTTATTTTAAATTTAATATAATATGTAATGAAACTGAAGAATATAACACATTAGTTTCATTACATAAAAGAAATAAGCCGATTACATATGTTTTCAAGTAGAGATAATTAAGGTATTAACTCCAATATAAAGGAGGGGAAATTCATGAGACAATTAGTATTTTGCGAATATTGCATGAATGAAAATGAGTATAAAGTACAGAAAGCAAATAAAACATCAATATTAAAAGACGAAGAAATAAGTTATATTGTTAAAGAAGCTGTTTGCAATAATTGTGGAAATGAGGTTTTTGTTTCAGATATATGTGATTACAATCTAAAGAATTTATATGAAGAATATAAAAAAAACCATAATATAATAAAGGTTATAGAATTACAACGTATTATAATTAAATATTCCATTAATGACGAAGCTCTATCATTATTATTGGGTTGGAAAAAAGAAACATTGAGTAGATATTTAGAAGGAGATATGATTACAAATTCTCATTCAGATATTCTTAAAAAGATATCTGAAAATCCTAATTATTACTCAATTATATTGCAAACTAATAAAGAAAGAATACAGCCAATAGATTATAATAAAAGTCGACAAGCTGTTAAAAATATTCTAAGCAAAAGCAATACAGAAGAAAAAATTGATGCAGTAATAAAATATCTTTTAATAAGATGTGAAGATTTTACACCTTCTACGCTTCAAAAGCTATTATATTATGTACAAGCTTTTTATTATATGTTTACAGATAATTTTATTTTTAAAGAAGATTGTGAAGCTTCTATGAAAGGACCTGTTTATATAACCGTATATGAAAGGTATACAAAGTTTGGATATGGAGAAATTAACAAAGATATATTAGCTAATGATAAATTAAATTTAGAAGATGTAGAAAGAAATATAGTCGAAAGTGTAATTAAATTTTATAGTTGTTATAGTGGGAAAATATTAGAACAAATGATTCGAAATGAGGCACCTTGGATGCTAACTCGAACTAATATTATTAATGAAAATAATATTAAAAATGAGAATCCTAATAAAATAATAGCAAAAAATTTAATTGCAGAATATTTTAAAGGAATAAAAGAAAAATATAATATGATAAATTTATTAGATATACAAAAATATAGTACAGATTTATTTAATAAAATATCTATGTAATGAGAAAGTTACAATTATACAGATAATCCGCCGAAATAAAGGTCATGCATTTGTTCCGATTACAAGGTAAACTTTGAACAAGCATTTTGGAACAACTTATTATCATCTAAGAATCACAGTCATCAAAATCTTCTGATATAGCACTCCATAAAAGTAGGACCTTCATTTCTGATTTTGGTTATATATTAAAAGTATAATTGTAATTCAAGAATTGGGTATCTATAATATAAAAGAAAGAGGGTACATATGAAAACGACAGTACTATTAATTAGGCATGGAGAAACAGAATGGAACACTTTGGGTAAATTTCAAGGGTGCACAGATATAGCTTTATCAGATGAAGGAATTAAACAAGCAGAGTTGCTAAAAAATAAGCTTAAGGGAGATTTTGACTATATATATGCAAGTCCGCTTAGTAGAGCTTTTGACACAGCTAATATATTAGCATCTGGTATTGATAAAGAGGTTATTATAGCACCTGAAATTAGAGAGATTAACTTTGGAGAATGGGAAGGTTTAACTATACATGAGATAGCTGAAAAGTATCCTGAAGTTTTTAAAGCTTGGAGAATTGATAAAACAGAAAGTTATATATGTGGAGGAGACTCAAGTATTCATAATGCAGCAGATAGAGCTAGAAAATGTATTTTAAATATAGTTTCTAATCATAAAGGGAAAAAAATAACGATTGTTGCCCATGGAGGAATTATAAAAGCAGGACTTATAGGAGTATTTGGATGGGATATGACAATGTATCACAAAATGGCACTTGGAAATACATGTATTAATACATTAACCTTCGACGAGAATTTAAAGCCAGTATTAGTTGGGTTAAATGATACTAATCACTTGAATTATGAAACAAAAACTGTATAAATATAAAAATAAAATAATATTTAAACTTAATAATTGTAATAATATGTACCATGTGGGATAGACGTTTTAATTTTGTTTATCCTAGATGGTATATTTTAAAATATAAAAAATAACTATTTAAAAAAACTAATAGATATTTCACCACGGCCAGAGACTACTATAAAATCTCCTTCCTTAATATAACCTAAGGTTATAACTTCATCTACAGTATCAAATCTTTTATAGAATTTCTCGTTACTATTAGAATCAACTATTATTAAACTTGTAACATTACTTGGGGTTAGAAGCTTAGCAGTAGCATTTAAATCTTTAAATTCAGAAATATCATAGATACCTTGTTTGTAATTGTTAGACATTGGAATAGCTTTAGGCATTTCTGTAAATAAAATCATGGATATTAAAAAAATTGTTAAAAACTTTATAACCTTCATTGTATGCACCTCATTTCATTATATTTTGTTTAGATTTGATAAAAAATATACATCTTTATTAATGTATCATAGAACAATCTTAAAATAATGAGGCAAAGTAATTTTGATTTTTGTTCTGTTAAAATTGTATAATTTCATAATTATTTAGAACTAATTGGAAATGTTGTATTATGAAAAAATATGGACTTATGATATAATTTGGGGTATGAGAGAAATAAAAGCAATAATATATATAAATATGAAAGCGTATAGATATTATATATAAGGTAAATTCAAAAAATAAAAAATCAGTAATATTGTCTATCTGTGACATACTGTGTCAGCAAGTTTTGCTAGTAGCCTACCGTGAATAAAACTTACTTTCTTACATGACATAAAGTGAAATTTTTCAGGTGAAGTTTTATATTCCAAATCAATTTAGTTGAAATTATATCCGTAAAGTTCACCTTGTCTTAAGACAAAATGTACAACGCATCTTTGATTTGTTATTGTTATTTCATATACCTAATTATTGTGATTTGGAGGAAGGTAAACATGGATTATACTAATTTACATGATAAAAATCAATTTGATAAATTTCAAAATGAAATACAGCAGTATAATAATAATTGTTATTATAATAAATCTACAAGTATACTGTTGGAATCCATAAAGTGTTTTACCGATCATCCAGGATTGCATTATCTTTTAGCTTTAACTTATTACAAGTGTAAAGAGTATTTAAAAGCGACTGAATGTTTAAAGACTGCAATATATTATGATAAAAATAATAATAAGTATTTAGGACTTATAGGATGTTGTTTTTTTCAAATAAATGATTTTGAAAGTGCTTTTAATTATGCTAAAAAGGCATATGAAATAGATAACTATAACTTAGATGCTATATTAACATTGGGTAAAATAGAACTGTTTAGACATAATTATGATGAAGCTCTACAATATGTAACTTTAGCTGTAGAAATTGATAATGAAAATTTTAAAACAATAAGATTGTTAAGTAAATATTACATAGCTCAAGGTGAAGATGAAAGTGAAATCCTAAAAATATTAAACAAAGCTAGAATTTTAGGAAATGATGATGATCTTGATTTTGATATAATTAAGTTTTTATATAATAATGGTGATTATTTTGAATGTTTAAAAGAATGTAAAAAAAGTATAGTTGAAAATTCCGATTCTTATATTGCTCAAAAGGCCACAAAATATGTTTCAAAAATATATGAAAAAGTAATGAATAGCAAAGCTAGAATGAGTCAAGAATTAGAGCTTAGTAGTAAGTTAGATGGAAATGATGAACTAAATTTAAAAGAAAATTTTAATATAAATGAAAGTAGAGTAAAATCGTCTATAGATGACATTATGGAAATGGGCCTAAAAAATGAAGATTTAGAGAAACCTAAGATTGATGAAAACATAAATAGAGAAGAGTTAAAAGATAGTGAAGGTAGAAAGTCTGGATCTTTAGAGGAAGCGTTAAGTAAGCTAGATTCATTAATAGGTTTAGATAATGTTAAAATTGAAATAAAGAGAATAGTTCAGCTTGTAAAATATGAGAATAACAGAGCAAATGTGCTAGGGATTGAAAAGAGTAGTAATCAATCGTATCATTTTGCTTTTTTAGGTAATCCAGGAACAGGAAAAACTACTGTTGCTAGGTTAATAGGTGATATATTTTATTATTTAGGAATTTTAGAAAAAGGTCAATTAGTAGAAGTTGATAGAAGTACAATTGTTGGACGTTTTATAGGAGAAACTGCAAAACTTACTAAAAAGGCAATAGACAATTCTATGGGGGGAATTCTTTTTATAGATGAAGCCTACTCTTTAGCTAAAGGTGGAGAAGGAAGTAATGATTATGGAGCTGAAGCTATAGAAACTTTACTTAAGGGGATGGAAGATAATAGAGATAAATTCACGGTTATATTAGCTGGGTATACAAAAGAAATGAAGAATTTAATAAAGTTAAATCCAGGACTTAAAAGCAGAATTAATTTGGACATTGAATTTGAAGATTATAAAGAGTATGAGCTAGTTGAAATTGCAAAGAGCATGGCAAATAAAAATTACTATAAATTCAATGAAGCTGGAGAAAAGGCGTTTTTGGAGAAAATAAAAATAGAAAAAGTAGATGAAAATTTTGCTAATGCAAGAGTTGCAAGAAATATATTGGAATCTGCAATAAGAGAAAAAGCATTTAGAATTGGTGATAGCGAGGTATCTAGAGAAGAATTAGTAACCTTGATTCCAGAAGATTTTGGGATAAATTTTGAATTTAATGCTCGTGATAAAATGAGAGAATTGCAAGATGAATTAGATAGTTTAGTGGGTCTTGTAGATGTGAAAAATATTGTAAAAGGAATAATAAATATACTAGAACTTCAACATAGAAAAAAAGAAATGGATATAGAATCAGAAGATATTTCTTTGAATATGATATTTTCAGGGAATCCAGGTACAGGAAAAACTACAGTCGCAAGAATTATAGGTAAAATTTTAAAAGCAATTGGAGTGCTAAAAAAGGGACATATAATTGAAGTAACGCGTTCGGATTTAGTTGGCGAATATGTGGGACAAACTGCCCCAAAAACATTAAATAAAATCAAGGAAGCTTATGGGGGAGTATTATTTATTGATGAAGCATATAGTCTAAATGGAAATAATGGAAATGATTTTGGAAAGGAAGCTATTGCAACTTTAATAAAAGAAATGGAAGATAATAGAGATAAACTCGTAGTGATCATGGCTGGATATACAAAAGAGATGAAAGGTCTACTAAACTTAAATCCAGGTATGGAAAGTAGAGTGAAGTTTACAGTAGAATTTTCAGATTACAATTCAGATGATCTAATTGAAATATTTAATGGGTTATGCAAAAAAGAAAGCTATAATCTTTGCGATGAAGCAAGAGAAAAATTAAAGAGTATCTTTGAAATGGAATATCAAAACAAGGATAAAAACTTTGGAAACGGAAGAATGGTCAGAAAGTACTTTGAAAATATAAAAATGAAGCAAGCGAGCAGAGTTATTAAAGAGGATATAAGAGAAAGGGAAGAGATTCTTAGGATTACTTTAGAAGATATATGATACGATGAATTATATTAAAATTGTAGCTGAATATGTTTTGAATAACAAAAGAAGATTGAACAGGATTCTTTGAACCAATACAGGCAAAACGATTGAAGAAATTGAAGTAGACACGGATAGACATAATTTTATGAATGCAGGTGAAGCCATGGAATATGGATTAATTGATAAAGTAATGAATGATAGAAAGTAGTAGAGAAATTTTTGATAAAAAGTGAGATTACTATGATATGGGGTCAGAACATCATAGTAACCTCACTTTTTATATGTTTAATTTAGATTAGTTTGTAGGTTTTCATTGCTTTTTGTATTCCGTCATCAAAGATATTTGAGGTTATATAATTAGCTACTTCTTTTAATTCACCCACAGCATTTCCCATCGCTATTCCTACATTAACTTTTTTTAACATCTCAATGTCGTTATGTCCATCTCCAAAAGCATAGGTATTCTCAATGGGAATATTTAGATATTCTATAATATATTCAATGGCATCTGCTTTTCCCCAATCTTTAAGTGAAACATCTGCTGACATATCGGCTCCATGGGAATTAAAAATTAAACTTTTTTTAAAATAATCTCTACATTCTTTTAAAATAGATTCATCCTTATAGAAGATATCCAATGAGTTAACATTTATATTATCAATGTCCCATTGTGTTATTAAATATGGTTCTCCATTAAATTGAGAGTTATATCTTTTCATTCTTTCATTATCCATATTGTGAGAATATCCTCTATATCCACTATTAAAACTACAAGATACATCAAGTTCGTCAAAAGAATTCTTAAGTGAAACAAGTATATCACTAGGGATATTCCGTTCATAAATATCTTTTCCTTCAAACATTATATGGCTTCCATTTCCAGAAATATATCCATCAAACATTTCTTCACCAAATTGCTGAAGAATAAATCTTATTTGTCTACCACTACAGATAAAAGCGAGGTTTCCATTTTCTCTGAATTTTTTTAAAGCAATCCTTGTACTTTCTGGCATCACTAAACCTGTTCCATCATGATAAAGAAGTGTCCCATCTATATCAAAAAAAGCTATTTTATTATGCATAAATTCTCTCCTTTCAAAACTACATAAACATTATATAGTCATAGTTTAAGTATAACTAAGGATTAGTTAAATTCAATATAGAGGTCTAAATAATTATTCAAAAAAATTATTAATTGACAAAAAATTCTTTAGAGAATATAATTTGTATACAAAAGGATTTATTGCATATGTACAATATATTCCTATGAAAGGAGAAATGTTTTATGATAGCTTGTGTAAAGGTGATTGCTGTTTAAAACTAAATATAGGCGAAAATGTAATTTCAGGGGTACTTATACCCTTTATTTGTGTTATGTTTCCGCAGTTATAAGTAACCTTTCATAATATACTGACTATTAGATATACGTAATGATAAGCAGGTACTCCTGTTTTTTTATTCCCGTAGATAGCAGCCATTTTGAGGTTGATATCTGCGGGATTTTTCTGCCCATTTTTAGAGAACGGTGATTACTTATTGAAGGAGAGATGTAAAATGAAAAGTTTAGATTGTAAATCAAAAAAAGGGGATTTTAGTATGTCGGAAAAAACATTAAATCAGACTATTTGTCTAAAAAAATATATATCAGAAAAAGATTATAAAGAAATAAATGAACTTAAGGAACGTTGTATCTTAGAGGATAAA
>Ga0302161_10000251_pt1 | contig 14087 bp, 12 predicted proteins | sample I_Fen_E2_1_FD_193498 | JGI IMG/M metagenome (GOLD analysis project Ga0302161, IMG submission 193498) | Peat permafrost microbial communities from Stordalen Mire near Abisko, Sweden - I_Fen_E2_1 | ecosystem: Environmental > Terrestrial > Soil > Wetlands > Permafrost | place: Sweden: Abisko...
CAAAAACCGATGTTTGTCTTGCGTATATTGATGGAGTTGCAGATCCTAAAGTACATGATTTAATAGTCAATAGTTTATCAGAATTAGATATAAAAGCCTTAACTCTTGGCGATCAAAGTTTAGTTGATATTATGTGCAAAAAAAATTGGCTTAATCCATTTCCAAAAGTAAGATATACTGAAAGACCTGATGTGGCTGCTGCACATATCGTGGAAGGAAAAATAATAGTAATTGTAGATAATTCTCCAAATGTTATGATTCTTCCAACTGGAATTTTTGATTTTTTACAAGATGTAAATGATTATTATTTTCCAGTATTTACAGGAAATTATTTAAGGATTATTAGAAATTTAACATTATTATCAACTATTCTAATCACTCCTCTTTATTTACTCTTTGTAAACGGTAATGTTTTTTTACCACCATTTTTTGATTTTTTAAAACCGCAAGATTACTTTGCCATTCCTATGACAATTCAATTCATACTTTTAGAATTTGCTGTAGATGTGTTAAAATTAGCAGGTTTAAATACTCCCAGTCCACTCGGAAGTTCACTTTCTTTAATTGGAGGTTTAATTCTTGGTGAATATGCAATAAAGACAGGTTGGTTTACAACTCAATCTATATTATATATGGCTATAGTAACTCTTGGAGATTTCACTCAACCTAGTATAGAAATGACTTTTGCCATTAAATTTTCAAGAATGGTATTATTAATACTTTGTGGAACATTTGGATTTTGGGGATTTATAGGAGGTATTGTACTTTTACTTATAATCATGTTAAGCACTAAAACAGTAGCAGGTGACAAATACTTCTATCCATTAATTCCATTTAATTGGAAAAAACTCAAAAATTTATTATTCAGAACAAGAATTTCAAAAGATGTTCAATGATATATTGGGAACTCTATATGAAATAAAATTGAACATTGACAATTTAATAATTTAAACTTACCAATTTTATTTAATGTATAAGAACAACTCAACAATTGTTCATCTATATTGGTTCACCAAAATTTAAAAAATAATGGTCAATGCCCAATACTCAGTCTTCAATAATTGAAAATTGGGCATTGAACATTGACCATTATTACTTTTGAATTATACATTTAGTTATATTGCCTTATAAAAGTCTAGTTCCTTCTTTATCTTGTGTTATTAACTTTTGCTTCATTAATCCACCAAGAGTCATTTTGAAGTAATTTTTACTTGTATTAAATTCTTTTTTTATATCCTCAGAAGAAGATTTATCATTAAATGGCATAAATCCACCGTTCTCTTTTAGATATGTAAGTATTTTTTCCGTTAATACTTCTCTTTCGTCTAATCGTTTCTTTCTTGTTGTTATTCCAAGAGTTCCATCTTCATAAACAATCTTAACTCTTGCTTGTATTTCTTCACCTGGATGTATGTACTCAAAATGCTCGTTTGCTAATATTAATCCTCTATATTTCCCATCTATCATTACATTTAAAGTACCATTTTCACATGTATCATAAACTATTGCACTAATCTCGTCAGAAGATTTATACTTACCTATTTCTGCTAAATCTAAGTGTGAATCTATTCTTGTAGTACCTGCTAATCTATCAGTTTTATCTACATACATGTAAAATAAGTATTTTTTACCTTCTTTAAGTTTAAACGCTTGCTCTCTTAGTGGAACAAATAAATCTCTCTCAAGTCCAATGTTTACAAATGCTCCAATGTTATTTTGACTCACGACTTCTAAATAGGCAATTTGACCCACTGTTACAAGTGGTTTTTTTAAAGTTGAAATTAATCTATCTTTAGAATCTCTATAAATAAATACTTCTAATTTATCGCCTTCTTTAATTTCGTGTTCCTTTGCTGCACTATTAGGAAGTAAAACTTCATCACCAAATTCATCCTCAAGGTAATATCCAAACTCTACCTTTTTGCTCACTTTTAATTTATTGTATTCTCCAATTATCATCATTTTTTCATTTCCTCCATCAGCCACCTAATTTTTTAGCTAATTATTCTTCTTTTATTTAAGGCACATTCAATAAAATAACAAATCAGTCTGCACGTCTATTTTACTTCATATTCCTAAATTTCTTACTTAGTTCTATATAATTCAAACAAGATTTCTTATTATTATCAATTTCTTCTTCTGTCAACTTTCTCACTACTTTTGCGGGATTCCCAATAATTAAAACGCCATCCTCAAATACTTTATTTTGAGTTATTAAACTTCCTGCACCTACAATAGTATTATTGCCAATTTTTGCTCCGTTTAATATTATAGCACCCATTCCAACCAAAGTATTATTTCCAATCTTGCATCCATGTACTATTACACCATGTCCAATTGTACATCCATCCCCAATTTCTACTTTATTATTTTCGTCAACATGTATTATAGAATTTTCTTGAATATTAGTATTTTCTCCTACAACGATGCTTTCTTCGTCGCCTCTAAGAACAGCACCAAACCATATATTTGAATTTCTTTTTAACGTCACATCGCCAATAATTACTGCTGTCTCTGCAATATAAATTTCTTCTTCTAAAATAGGTTTCATATCCATGAAATTCTTTATCAAAATTTATCACCTCATCTACATACCTAAAGTTATTTTAACATTAGATTGAGTTATTGTCATTATTTTGCCCATCTTTATAATAATATATATTATAAATAATTTTTAGAGGTATAATATTGGGTAAAAAAAAATCAACTAAGAATAACTTTAATATAGATGATTTAAATTTCTATTATGGTATCCCTCATGCTCACTGTGTATTTTCAACTGGACGTGGCACTCCTATTGAAGCCTTTGATTATGCAAGACATGCTGGTCTTGATTTTCTAATTTTAACAGATCATAATAATTATTTAACTAAAACTGTACATTTAAAAGGAACTGAATTAAGTAAGTGGGATACAGCCAAATATTTAGCTTCACGTTATAATAAAAAACATGACAATTTTTTAGCATTAATAGGTTTCGAAAGCAAAACCAATCCCTTTGGAGATATTAATATAATAAATTCTAATAGATTCTTCACTGGTACAGTAAATAACCTTCAATTATTGGTTCTTTGGATGCTTAACAACCCCACTGCATGTGTTTCAATTAATCATCCACATAAGACAATAGAGCATTTAGAATATAATCCTATTTTAAATAAACTAATAACTTCTATAGAAGTTGGTAATGGTTCTTCTCCTAACAAATATTTAAGATATGAAAAATATTATTATTACTTACTTGATAATGGTTGGAAATTAGGGGCTATAAATGGTCAAGACAATCACAAATTAAATTTTGGTGATGATGAAAACTTAACATGTGTAATTTCAGATGAACTTACAAGTACTTCAGTCGTTAATGCTTTTAGAAATCGCCGCACATATTCAACTGAATCTAAATCTTTAATTATGTATTTCACAATAAATGATAATTTTATGGGTGATATAATCCCATCAGATAATGAAGACTTACAATTTTCAATTTTTGCTCATGACCCAATTCATAAAATATTACAAATTGATATTATTTCTGCTGGTGGAATAATAATCAAAAAAATATCTGGTTTGAACTTAAATAAAGTAAAATATTTATATAATCATGAATCCTTAAAAAATGAATTGTGGTATATAATCAAAATAACCTTAGATAATAATAAAATTGCTATAAGTTCTCCTATCTTTAGAGAATAAAGGAAACTTGTACTTATGCGGATAATTCGCAGAAACAAAAGCATGTTCCTTATTTCGGCGAGTTATCCACATAAATATATTTCTACTTATTTTTCTTCACTCTATTAGGTTTAGCTTTTGGTTTAATTACTATTTGTTTTTCTTTCTTTTTTGGTCCACCTGTTTGTGTAATATCCATAAACCATAAAAAAAACAATACCGCAAATATTGATAATCCACTTGAAAGATATTTATTTGTTGTACCTAGAAGTATTTGAGCTATAAATAATACTATAGCTATTGCTAAAGGAATCCACTTATTTATTTTCACTTTCCCAAAAACAAATTTTTTACATAATACATAAACTCCCACTATAATTGCAAACATTAATATGAATGAAATAATTGTTGTTAATAAATTCATCTGTCACACATCCTCCTAAAAAAGTTTATACCCTCAAGGGGCACCATTACCTCAAATGAAAAGTTTTACTTTATATAGTTAATAATAATTTATATATAAATTATTATCAAGTATCCATTATAGTTTCTTTTAAAATTTGTAAACTTCTATTATCAGTATAACATAACAATTTTTATTAAAATATCAATATTATAAAATTTATTTTTACAATTTTATATTTTTATCTTTAATTTTTCCTATATCTTTGATAAAATAAAAAAAGTATGTTATAAGAATAATGTGAGGTGATATAATGACTTTAGTTTCAAATAATCATTTAGATGAATTAGACTTACAAATATTGGACTTGTTAATAAAAGATTGTAGAACACCCTATTTAGAAATTGCAAGAATTTGTCATGTTAGTGGTGGTACTATTCATGTTAGAATGAAAAAAATGGAGGATTTAGGCATAATAAAAGGTTCTAGAATACTTTTAAATCTTCCTAAATTAGGATATGATGTATGTTGCTTTGTTGGAATATATGTTGGTAAAGCTTCTTCTTTCAATACTGTATTTGACGAAATGTCAACTATAAATGAAGTTGTAGAATTACATTTAACTACAGGCAACTATTCTATGTTTGCAAAAATAGTTTGCACTAATATTTCAGATTTGCAAGATGTATTACTTAATAAGATAAATAATATTGATGGAATAGAACGAACTGATACCTTTGTTTCCTTATCTCAACCTATAGATAGAAATATTTCTTTATAAAAATAATTTATTTATATATGTTGCAAAAAATAATCTACATCAATTAGGTAGCAATATCTTAATTTACTGAAGAATTGAAACTGCAACTTATATATTAAAGAAATTATTAAGTTATAGAATAAAAATACATTCCATTATACATACTATATATAATGGAATGTATTTTTATGAAATTTCTTAACTATAATTATGTCCTAAGAAATTTTTAATGTAAAATTAATATTATTATATTGTATTTTGATATATAATATAATAAATTCTAATTATTCAATATTTTTATTAGGAGGTAGATATATATTTGCGTGCAATGTTAAATTTTAATTATTATAATTTAATATATTTCTTTGCATTCTATTCTTTTGCTGGTTGGTGTGTTGAAGTTTTATATTATTTTAAAAATGAACATAAATTTGTTAATAGAGGCTTTTTATGTGGGCCTTTTTGTCCAATATATGGTTGTGGAGCAGTATCTCTTGTAGTATTTCTGGATGCCTATAAGAATAATATATTTATACTATTTTTCTTAGCAGTTATATTCACTTCAATTTTAGAATATTTTACAGGATTTATATTAGAAAAATCTTTTAAAACTAAATGGTGGGATTATAGTGATGATCCATTTAATATACATGGGCGAGTTTGCTTGCTTTATTCATTAATGTGGGGTGTTGGCGAAGTTATTATAATTAGAATAATACATCCTATTGTTAATAATGTAGTTATGAATATTCCTACACTATTGGGTGATATATTACTCTCTGGAATTGTTATTTATTTTATTTTTGATTTTTGTTTTACTCTAGCTTCATTAATGCAATTTGATAAAATGTTTTATACATTTCAATTTGCACCAGTTAATTTTTTATTAGAGAAGCCTAGCGTATTATTAAATTCTACAAGAGAGAAAGCTATTTATACAATTAGAACTTTTGAATCTCTTCTTGGGAAATTTAAATTTAATTTAAATAATAAAAACTTAAGATACACTATTTCAAACAAATCATTAACCCATATATTTAAAACTTTGAAAAACAAGTTAAAAAATGATTAAGGTAAATAACCTTAATCATTTTTTTAAGTATATTAAAAAAAATACTAAATCAGTATGCTATTATATCTGGCTTGTTATTTCCTTTCATATGCCCAACGTTTATTTCATTTTCTTTATTTCATCAAACAGTTCTATTGCTGCATTCCTTGGACCATCTTTTTCTTGGCCACTTACCCCTAAACATGTTCTAATTTGTCCAACTTTAACTTGTCCTTTTTCAAACATAGTTTTAAAATATTTCTCAATAAGAATATTAGTTTCAACTTGTTTTTGAGCTGGTCCAAATGGATTTGCAAAAAACGATTCTACGAGTCCTGTTTCAGTAGTAGTTCCTTTAGCCATTCTAGCACCTGATTTAAATACCTTTATTGCTTCTTCTGAATTTCTAAAGTAATCTAAATATTTTCCTCCATCTTCAACACCTTCATAGTTGTTAGCATAGAAAAAGAAATCTATTGGATGCCCTTTGGATATTTCTTTATATGATGCTACTGGCACAACTAATCTTGCATTAATCTTATCTGGGTTCATGAATATACTTCTATCCATTTCTTTAAATGCATATCCTTGATCTAAATCATCTAATCTGACAAAAGCACCAATTTCAGTTCCATAGCCTTTAATCACACCATCTTCTAATTTGAATGTGCCCATATCATCAAATATAATTGTCATATCTGAAATGTAATCTTCACTTAAACTTCTAAAGGCTTCTAAGCTTTCAGACTTTCCTGCCCCACTATCCCCCATAATAACAACATTAGCCTCATCTCCACTTTTAAGAATAATATTTACCATGGATCCATGTATTGGTAAGAAACCTCTTTTTATCATAATTAAATTATATAGTGTTAGTGTCATTTTCTTTATATAACCAAAATAATCAATTTTTTCTGAATGACTTACATATCCAAGCATTATATCATTTTCAGAATCATCATAAAATACTGTTTTTAGTTCTTCTCCATCATCTTTAGCTCCAAATACATAAACTATATCTGGCTTTCTACCTCTTGTCTCTTCGCTTCTTGCCATTTCAAATAAATTACATAAACTTATTCCATGTTCCATAAAATCTCTATGAAAATAAATGAAAGTAAGTAATCCTCCTATTTTAGCTGGATAACAGAACCAATGTTCCTTATTTATTTGAGCATATTTCAATGGATTATATTTTACCTCTGTAAACATTCCATCTCTCGTGTTTTTTTTAGGATAAGTAATAAACGGTGTTTCTAAGAGAATATGGTCTATAAATGGAACTTCATCTAATACTTCATAACCCTTCGGTCTCACCCATTCCATTTCATGAATCATAATACAAGCATTTCCGCCTGCTGGTATTTGTCTGTAAACTTTTGGTTGATATCCTGCTACATGCATTTCAATTTTTCTATATAGCTTTAAAATCAATGTAGAAAAATTAGCATTTGCCTCTGTAAAACTAACAGCTGCAAGTCCTTCTTGAACTTTATATCTATGAACTATAGCGTATCTTTCAAGTTTTCTCCAAAATAAATATAAATCTTCTATAAATGCTATAAATTTATCTCTATCTTCTAATAATGTTGAATATGCTACACTAATTTCTACAATTTCTTCTACACTCATAACTGTTAAATATTTTATTAACACAGTTAAATCTCTTCTAATATCTATAAGACTATCTGTATCTAACGCTTCATTTAAATATCTATATGATATTGAATTTCTCTTTTTAGCTCTTCTTAAATAAACTTCTAAAATTCGTCTAAATCCATCACTTTCTAATATAGACTCAAAACTATTACAGTACTTCGCCGTAAAATTTATCATCACTTTGTCATTGCTCATTGAAAATTCTTTTTTCATTTCCTTACCCCCTATATGAATCTTTACAAACTATAATATTGCATTTTTTTTTCAAATTGTACACATTGAATTAATTATACCATACTTTTTGCAATATTCAATCTCAATTATTTGCATTTATTTCATGTTATATAAGTAATCATAAATAAATATTATAAAATATTTGTAATTTAATTATCATTTAAAATCAATTTATCCATTTAAACCCTTATTATACTAATATAAGCACTATCAAGGAATTATATGAATATTATATTAATTTCTCGCTACTTTGTTCGTATTTACTATTATCATCATAATATTTCCACTGCACAGTTCATGCCCTTTAGATGTGGATAATTATGTATGAAATTACTTTATAAGTTCTTGGTTACACTTTGTACTTTTTTTATATGTGGGAAGTTCTTGGTTGCGCTTCGCGCTTTTTTTAATGTGTATATTTTCAAAGTATCACTTCTAATGATACAATAGTATATAAAAATATATAATAAGGAGTAACATTTAACTATATGATTAAAAACTATCTTGGAAAAAAATATTTATTTATATCTTTATTAGCTATACTAATTTTTTCTTTAACAGTAGGTTGTAATCTTTCATCAAATAATTCTAATAAAAATAGCCAAATTGAATCGGATAAAATGCTTGTTCATTACATAGATGTAGGTCAAGGAGATTCTATTCTTATTCAAGTAAATAATAAGAATCTTTTAATCGATGCTGGGCCTAAATCTGATAAAAAGAAGCTTTTAAATTACTTATCTTCTTTACACTTAGATAAATTAGATTATGTAATTGCAACTCACCCACACGAAGACCATATTGGCAACATGGATGACGTAATAAATGATTATAATGTTTTAGCTTTTTATGCACCAAAAGTGCAATCTACAACAAAGACCTTTGAAGAAATGGTGGAAGCTTTAAAATCTAAGGGTTTAAAAATAAATGTAATAAAAAAAGGTACAAATTCTATTAATTTAGGAGAAAACACCAAGGTTACAATATTTTCCCCTATGAAAGATTCTTATGAAAATTTGAACAATTACTCACCTGTTATAAAAATTGAGTATGGAAACACTTCTTTTCTATTTACAGGAGATGCTGAAAAGGATGTAGAGAAAGAAATACTTGCTACTAATGAAGATATTAGTGCTGATGTCCTTAAAGTTGGTCATCACGGTTCATCCACTTCTACTAGCATGGACTTTATTAATAAAGTGAATCCATCAATCGGGGTAATTTCTGTTGGACAAGATAATACATATAATCATCCAAATGAGGATACGATTAAGCGTTTGACTCAAAATAAAGTGAAAATATATAGAACCGATAAAGATGGTACAGTAATAATTGCCTCTGACGGTTCTAATATAACTAAAAAATAAATTATCTTTACATTACTATTTTCAAAATGTATAATTGATTTGTATTTTGTAAACACTATAATTTAAAATAGTAGTAAGTGTGTTGAAAAAGAAGAGTAAATAGTATTTTAATTTTAAGAGATCTAGGGATAGTGTAATCCTAGAATTTAAAGCTATTGAATGAAGCTTTGGAGCAATAAATAGAAAGTCGTAAGATGTAGTATATTTGTGGGGTTATTCCCTTAGAGATAATTAAGTGAATTAATTTAAGACATATTAATATAGAAAGTGAGTATGTCTAGATTAATTAATTTAGGTGGTAACGCGGAAGTCAGCCTTTCGTCCTAAGGATATTTTAGGACGAGGGGCTTTTTATATTCGTCAAAATGATTAGTAAGAGAGAGGTTATTTTATGACAGTTTATATAGCCCTTTTAAGAGGTATTAACGTAGCTGGGAAGAATATCATTAAGATGAATGATTTGAAAAAAGTATTTGAATCTGTTGGATTAAATGAGGTTCAAACTTATATTCAGAGTGGTAATGTTTTATTCAAATCAAGTGATGAAAAAGAGATGCTATTAAATAAAATTGAACGTGAGATTAAGAATGCTTTTGGATTTTCAGTTACAGTCATTTTAAGAACAAGTCAAGAATTTGAACAGATTGTTAGGAATTGCCCATTTTCTGAAAAAGAAATATTTGAAGCAGAATCATCATCAAAATCCGAGAGCTTATATGTAGCTATATTAGGTAATGTTCCTTTGCAAGAAAGAATTGAAAAATTGGATGCCTACAGAAATGAAACTGACGGATATAAAATCATAGGACAGGAAGTTTTTCTTTTATTTTATAATAGTATAAGAAATTCCAAACTCGCTAACAATCTTCATAGGTTAGAGGTTCCAGTGACTGTACGTAATTGGAAAACTATAAATAAACTTGCTTTGTTAGCAAAAGCTAAAGAATGCTAATTATTAGAACATATAAATGTAATTAAAAAATACATTTATATGTAACTTTGTTAAAGCATGAATTATTTACGATTATTAAATAGTTTAAATTTATTATACATTTATTTATGTGTAGTTTATATAAATTGCCATGACAAGGGGCTTATAATACCTTGTACAGGATATATTTAAAAGGAGAGAAATACATAATGAATTTTGAAAAATTTGCAAATATAATATTTGGAAATGTAGAACATACAACTGAATATTATATCGAAAAATATCCAAAGAGAAATCTTAAAGAAGGTGCAAAAGTTACAAGATATGCACCAAGCCCAACCGGATTCCAACATATAGGTGGAATTTTTGCTGCATTAATAAATGAGCGATTAGCAAGTCAAACAGACGGAGTCTTTTATTTAAGAATAGAAGATACTGACCAAAAGAGAGAAGTTGAAGGTGCAATAGATGATACTGTATCAACTATGCATAACTTTGGTATGGATTTTAATGAAGGTATGACAGGACAAGAAACTTCTAAAGGTGAATATGGTCCATATAGACAAAGCCAAAGAGCACATATATACAATACCTTTGCAAAAGATTTACTTATAAAAGGTTTAGCTTATCCATGTTTCTGTACTCCAGAAGAATTAGCAGAACTCCGAGAAAAGCAAATAGCTAATAAAATAACTCCAGGTTACTATGGAGAATATGCCAAGTTTAGAAATATAACTGAAGAAGAAGCTATAAAGAGACTTGAAAATGGAGAACAATATATAATAAGATTAAAATCTCCAGGTAGCTCTGAAACTAGAGTTGAATTCCACGACTTAATAAAGGGTGATATATCATTCCCAGAAAACAATCAAGATATAGTACTTATTAAAGGAGATGGACTTCCTACATATCACTTTGCTCATGCAATAGATGATTTCTTAATGAGAACTACAGATGTAATAAGAGGAGAAGAATGGCTATCATCACTTCCTATACATGTTCAATTATTTGAAATTTTAGGATTTGAAGCTCCAAGATATGCTCATATCCCAACAATAATGAAGCAAGATGGTGGATCAAAGAGAAAGCTTTCAAAGAGAAAAGATCCAGAAGCTGCGGTTTCTTACTATAAGGAAGTTGGATTCCCAACTATAACAGTAATTGAATATTTACTTAATATAGTTAACTCTACTTTTGAAGAATGGAGAGCTGAAAATCCTAAAGTTGATTATCATGAGTTTGAAGTTCATTTAGAAAAAATGGGTAAAAGTGGAGCATTATTTGATTTAATTAAATTAAATGACGTATCTAAAGATCGTATAGCTGCTATGAAAGCTACTGATGTTTATGATAGTTATGTAGCTTGGGCTAAAGAGTTTGATGCAGAAATGTATAAATTAGTTACAGAAAATGAAACTATGGCAAAAGAAATCTTCAACATAGATAAAGAAGGCCCAAAACCAAGAAAAGACTTTGCTAAATGGGATGAAGTAAAAGATAAAGTATTCTATTTCTTTGATGAATTATTTGATAAAGAAACAGTAGAACAAATAGAACTACCAAAAGGAGTTACATTAGAAGCTGCTAAGGCTGTAGTAGAAGTTTATAAAAATGAATTTAACTTTAATGTTGAAAATCAAGAAGCTTGGTTTGATGATTTAAAGGAGATTGGGCTTAGACTTGGATACTGTGCTAATAGAAAAGACTTCAAAGCAAATCCAGATCAATATAAAGGTATGATTTCTGATGTTGCAGGAGCAGTTAGAGCTGCATTAACTCATAGAACAAATTCACCTGATATTTATACTATTATGCAAATTATAGGTAAAGAAAATACTATAAGCAGATTTGATAAATTTTTAAATCTATAAATAAATTCAATTATAATCAATTTATGGATACAAGAGAGTTATATCATTTGTGATATGAAACATAATGCAGACTTAATAATTAAAGCCAGTTAGGGTGATTAATTCACACTAACTGGTTTTTTCTTTCTTTTGCGTATGTATAAACCGAGTTGTTAAACCAACTTGCGATGTGACAATATACAAGTTCAATTAAAACGTGATGCGTATATTTATATACATTATAGGTAAAATAAATATCAGAGGTGAGTTTAATGAAAAAAAATCAGAAAAAAAATATTACTACAGATGAAGAAACAAGGCTTGTAATGTCTAATCCAATTTCAAAAGGAGTAGATAGTTCAATTGCAATGGGCATAGATACTACATATGCACCATTACCACTTAGGTTTAATACAAAAGCAGAAAATGATAAATCATAAGAGTTTAAGATTTTTTATTTATATTTCTTGTTATTACTTGTATTTATAGAAGATTCAGCTACACATAAAATAAAATATTTAGAACCACGTGTAGACTTCTTTGAAAAACTCGAAAGCCAAATTTCTATTTAGTCTGTAAAACTCCAACATTTAAAGATCAAGGTATATTCATAAACTATTAAAAATAAGAATGGTTTAACTGTAATGATTAAACCATTCTTATTTTTATAATTATTTAACATATTCTTGCGGAGAGAGTCTAACTGTAATTCCTGTTTCATCAAATTTATAATTTGTACCATTAAGAGGAGTAGTACCAGAGATCATATTCATTCCGATTGTATAAATGGCTTTTGCCTGTTCACTAAAATCTTGCACAACAGTACCTGTCATAATTCCTTGATTAATAAATTCCTTAGCCTCCGGCAAGCCATCAACGCCAACAATTGGAATATATTTTGAATCTCCACCTTTATTAAAGCCATATTTTTGTAGGGCTTTAATAGCACCTATTGCCATTGCATCATTATTGGAAAGTATAGCTTCGATTTTATTACCATTAACTAAAAACATTGATTCCATAGCGGTTTTTGTACATTCTTCGTCCCAATTACAAACTACTGATGAAAGCTGCTCAGTTTTTATTCCAGCATCATTAATTGTTTGAATAGAATATTTAGTTCTTTCAATTGCTGCTAAGCTATCATATGTACCTTGGAACAGAACATACTGCATTATATCATCTTTATTTCTATCAAAAATTTCTTTATTAGCATTCCATGCATTAGCAAGAATTTTTCCTTGTAGAAAGCCAGACTGCCTGTTATCCCCACCTATAACAATAGCTCTATTATAAGTTTTAATAAAATCTGTAATTTCTTTATTTGCAGATCCATATATGATTAATGGAATATTTCTTTTTATAACTCTATTAATAACACTTTCAATTTGAGATTTATTTCTATTGACTAAATTTATTACTAAAAGGTCAATTTTTTTATTAATTGCTTGATCAATACTTTCATTTTGAGTAAGTTGATTATCTTTCGCATCAAAAAAAGTAAATCTGACTTTGTTTTCATTTTCCCGTTGAATATCTTCTAAGTCTTTCTTAACATTAGAAAGAAATGGGTCATTAAAATTATGTAAGAATACTCCTACATTAACTGGATCTTGAGTGGCGGTATTTTGAACAGCGTATACATTAGTTTTAACGCTATGGGATAGTAATATAGAAATTATAATAAGTGATAGTATTTTTTTTATTATATTCATTTTCTCCTCCATGTACATTTCTTTAAATTATTGTATCTATGTACTATATATGTTGTAAAAATAATTATTCATTGTCAATTTCAAAAATCATATAATAATTCTAGTTATAATTGATCATTGAGTATTGGACATTGATAATTGCAACATATATAGGTTGTCTTTTGATATAAAATTTATTCATTGTACTAGAAAAAAAGAGTGGGATGTCATATTAAATCATACTTCTGTACTAGCAAAAAAGGATACTCCTTTGCATTAGCAAAAGATTATCCTTTTTTGAATGTTTTCTATAAACTAAGTTTGCCTAAATTAGCTCAACTTAAATGATGATTTCAATGACACTATTCTATTAAATACTAATTTATCAGCAGTAGTATATTTAGTATCTACAGTAAAGAAGCCATTTCTAACCATTTGGAATTTATCTTGAGGTTTAGCATCTTTA
>Ga0302161_10000252_pt1 | contig 14082 bp, 10 predicted proteins | sample I_Fen_E2_1_FD_193498 | JGI IMG/M metagenome (GOLD analysis project Ga0302161, IMG submission 193498) | Peat permafrost microbial communities from Stordalen Mire near Abisko, Sweden - I_Fen_E2_1 | ecosystem: Environmental > Terrestrial > Soil > Wetlands > Permafrost | place: Sweden: Abisko...
CTAAAGTCGCCGGACGTTCCAAGGTTTACAATTCCGGGACCAGTTCCTAATGGAGCAGTAAAGTTTGCAGTGATATTTTTATTCGAATTCATATTTAATGTCAACGGACTTACTGAACCGGAAGCATCTCCACCCCATGAATCAAAAGTATAACCGACATTGGCAGTTGGAGTAAGAACTACATTAGTTCCATTAGGAAAAGTCAGCTGATTCGGATTTCTTGAAACAGAACCTCCTACAGCAGTTATATTTAATGTAAAATTACTGGCATTGGAAGTAAAGTTTGCGGTGATATTCTTATTTCCATTCATAGTTACAGTCAATGGATTTGAAATACCTGTGGCATCTCCGCTCCAGGAAGAAAATGTATAACCGGGATTGGCAGTTGCAGTAAGTTTTACGCTGGCACCACTATTATATGTCAGTTGATTCGGACTTTTATCAACCACCCCATTGGCAGCTACAATATTTAATGTATAAATACTGGTGGTAGTAAATGTCCAGGTTGTGTCTTTTGCTATTGTAGAGCCATCTAAGTTTTTTGCAGCCATGCTCATTTTAGCAGTATAGACAGTTGCAGGACTAAGTGCTGCGCTTGGTGTAAAGGTTGCAACAGTTCCGATTACCGAAACCGCCCCCGAAACCGGAGATGTACCATTCATTAAAGTAAAAGTAGTAGCGGTAATGGATGTTGGATCCATTGGCATACTAAAAGTTGCACTTACAACTTTATTAAGAACAACTCCTGTGGCTAAATTTAATGGATCGGTTGCGATTACTACAGGTAATATGGTTGCACCGGTACTAAAGGTCCATACATAATCGGCTTGTAATGCATTTCCAGCCACATCTTTTACAGCTGTTGTAATTCGGGCTTCAAAAGTTTTATCGTCAATGAATTTGGATGAAGCTACAAAAACAGCTGTTGAATCGGTATACGTAACGGTTCCTGCCACCACCGATCCTCCGGCAACTTTAAGTGTGAAAGAAGATTCATTGATCGTTTTCGGATCCATTTTTTTATTAAAGGTAGCTGTCACTGTACTCACCCGTGCAGCTTCCTGACTGGCGATGGTTGAAATGACTTTACTGCGACCAACCAGGGTTGCCCCACTAAGTGGACTAACTGATATCACCACCGGACAAGGTCCTACATTCGTTGCAACAAAATCATCATTCTTGCAACCGGCACATAGAACAACCGATATGATTGCGAGGGTTGAAAACAGCTTATTCCTTTTCATATTATTTCATTTAACGGTGAAATTATTTCCACTGTACAAAGGTGGCATCTTTAAACTGTGAAAGCCTTACACAATTTCAGCTAAGACTTGCAATATTCACACATTAATAGGGTGTGCGGTGTAGGGTGTAATTTAGGGTGTAGAGTGTAGGGTGTATATTTATTACTTAGGGTCTGCTGAAAAACGACTAACTCATTATATGTAAATTCAATATAATTACATTTAGTTTTTCAACATGCAAGATTTTTGCAACTATCCTCTTATTTTCTTTGCAGTTGATATTACGGTGCGCTGCACCTTTACCATGCTGAATTGATATTCTCGCTACAAATATTAGGATGCGCTGCACCCTAACAAAGCCACAGAGTGGCGGAATCTTTGTAGAAATTTGATTTCACAGATAAGTTTAAGGTGCAGCGCACCGTAATCTAATTTAAAAATGACTGCATGAGTTTTTCAGCAGACCCTACTTATGCTAATCAGGAGTTACAGACATACGCATTCTTTTTATAATGAATTTTTTCCCGTAGGGAATGCATATCAATAGAAAATGGAACAGATACAACCAATTCCCCGTAGGGGATAAACATAGAAAAATGTGAATGTCCTACGGACAATAAATCTGCATATCTCTTTATTCTATGGATATGTAAGTCCTACGGACTATTTTTTTTTAAACTACTGATTCACATTACTTATCAAGCATTACTCTATAAAAAATGCTGCCCTTCGGAATGAAGAACAGCACTCTATTTATAAAATAAACAAGACTAATAAGTAGCCGGTTTTATTTTGTGATTTGGAATTCTACGCGACGATTTTTTTGACGACCTTCGGATGTATTATTCGTTGCAATAGGATCTTTTTCGCCGTAACCAATAATGGTAATTCTTGAAGCAGGCACGTGTTGTGTCAACAAATAAGCTCTTACCGAATTAGCACGTCTTACTGATAATGCCTGATTATATTCATCGGTTCCAACATAATCGGTATAACCGGCTACACTCAATCTTACTTTGGCAGATCTGTCTTTCAACGAAATGGCAATCTGATCTAAAGCCGGATATGACTCTCTGGTAAGTTTTTCTGAACCAAATTCAAATTCAATATTCTGGAAAGATGCATTTACAACACTACCTCCATTGCGGGGAAGCGAATCCAATTTATCATTCATTCTTTTGAGCTCGGCATTGAGCGAATCATTTTTAGCTTCGAGCGCATTCAGTCTGTTGATAGTTTCAACGGTATTATCTTTTACAATTTTTTCGATGATAACAGGAGCTGGTTTAGGATAATATTCGCACATGCTTATGTTGCGTGCATGTTGTTTGCTACCGGTAGCACCCAGTTTAAATCGCAGACCAATGGTTGCTGTTAGTGCATCACTATTGCCTTTTGACATGCTATAACCTCCCAGGTTTGCCCGGTCGTAATAACGATATTGAACTTCAGCACCCAGAGCAACTACTCTGCTTATGTTATATTCCAGGTTTAATCCCAGTTTGGCCATGGGTGTTTCGGGTACTCCATCGCCCGAATCGCGCGAATCGACAATCAGATTGCCGGCAGCATCAGTCAGTTTAAACTGATAGAACCCCACTCCTACTCCGGCATCGCCGTAAATATTCATTTTGCTCCAGAAAGCAGTACGGTAAGGAATCAACAAGTTGGCAAGGTTTACCGAAGCGTACAAAACGGCATCGTGTGTGCGTCCTTCAAGCTTTCCTGTTTGGGTTGCATTAAGTTGATAGTTGTGACCATACGGATTATACATATATTCTACACCAATGCCAATAAGTGGATTGATAGTATATTCCAATGTTCCGCCAACTATTAAATGGAATTCATCAGACCGCGATGTAACACCCGGAGCTACACGAAAATAATTGGTACCACCTTTAATTCCAAACGACCAGTGTGATACCGGAGTAAACTCGCATAAAGTTGGAGTTTTAATAAGATCGACCTGAGCCGGTACCACGGCTATTGTTTGCTGACCTGTTTCGGTGGTAGTGCTAACTACTGCTTGCGCAGGAACTGTTGTAATTACTTCCTGAGCAGTGGTATAACCAACCACAGCAGTCGTAAGCATTAAGCTTAGTAAAAGTTTTTTCTTCATGTTTTTGTTTTTTAATTAATTAATATGATGTTTTACTTTATAATTAGATTCAAGTAAGTATATAGAAGCAGATTGATTGATCTCAAAGGCTTATTTTTAATGCTACAAAGATAGACCGCAGCAATAGTGCAAAACTTACACAATTCAGGATAAGACTTGTAACATTCACACATTGGCATACGTGGAAATTGATTGAGATTAATACGGCGATGTATCTAAAAAAAGAGCGTTGCTCTTCGGTGGAAGGGTAGCGCTCTTGTAATGAAAGATAGTAGTAACCTGAGTTTGGGATAAGAATTTAATTTATAGTGTAATATATAATCTAATTATATTTGCCGTAGGCAATCAATATCCATAGAAAAAAAACAATAGATTAAGAAATAGTTGTCCGTAGGACATCAACAAGTCTTTTGTTGTAAATCTCCTACGGAGAAAAGATCTTAATTATTTAATTATTCTATTGATATATAACTCCTAACGGAGTATTTCCCATGATAACTTCATATATCATAGCCGGAACTCGGGTTAGTGAATAAATAATATAACGTGAATATCGTTTCCTGAATGTTTTTGTAAATGCTACATTATATTAGGACTTGTATTTATATTAAGAGCCAACAAAGACATTTACGAAAAAAGCGATAAGAGCCAGCACAACCACTACATTTAAAACTTTTCGGATTGTATTTTCCCGGGATATATATGTGTTGATAGCCCAAAAAGAAATAATAATAGCACTTATTGAAAGAAAAATAGCTGATTGTGACATGATAATTTGTTTTAGAATTTAAATTGAATAGATATCACTTAGTTAGGCACACAGAATACACCGGTTTTACAGAATATGTAAAGTTGATTTGATTATTCTGTTTTTGATAATATATAATAGAGATAATCTTAGATTTCCGAAAGAAATCAATGCGAATTGAAAATCGGCGTAGTCAGTAATTTCGGGTGCAACCCGTAGGTAAAACATACAACAACGACAGAACCATGATGAAGTTCAATAATGACATTTAATATTAATATTCAATCCACTTCGGGGTTGGAGTTGTGTTTCTATTTTTATCCCCCGGTTGCGTTTCACTTACCGGGGGTTATGCACATTTAGCCACTTCGTGGCTAAGAAAAGTCTTTCAGTAAACTCTTATAATTCGTTACTTATATAATGTCAATTCTAAAATGGGATTTCCATTTTGTGTTTTTTCGTAGGTTCTGTGTATTCGGTGTGCGAATGCATATCAAAACGGCATTGAACCCGGTAATGGAAATCATTTCAGATTTGGTTTATGCATGGGCATTCATCAAATACCCGAAAAGACCAAATACTTTAAGAAGCCATATAATGGTGACAATCACAACAACAATGTTGAAAATGTTTTTGATTTTGTGATCCATCGGGATATATGTATTGACAGCCCATAGGAGTACACCTACAATAATAAGAACAAGAAAGATCGTTAAGAGTGGCATGGTGGTTTGTTTTAGAGTTTAATTAAAAATTATTTTGCTTGGACTAAAACATCCTGTTGTTGTGCTTTAGTATGGGTCAAAGATAGAGCTAATGATAAGTAAATATCTTACACAATTCAGGCTAAGACTTGTAACATTCACACATTGTCAGTTAGCAGCTAGCAGTAAGCAGTAAACAGTAAGCAAGTAAGCAGAGCTTGTATCCTTTTTGAAAGATTCAAAATTCATTTAGATTGCCTTGCTAACACTTTTGTTTCATTTTCTAACATTTTAGATGGTTTGAATCGTTCTGCAGATGATCTTTTTTAGATTTTAGTTGGTTTGTATCGCTCCTCAGATGACTTTATTAACTCCGCAGATGATTTTTTTTGCATTTTAGATGGCTTATATTGCTTCTCAGATTGCTTTATTAACTCCGCAGATGACTTTTTTCACATTTTAGATGGCTTATATTGCTCCTCAGATTGCTTTTTTGCTCCTCAGATTAGAAAAATATCATTTTAGATTGGAAGAATTACTCCTCAGATTGATTTTTTGCTCCTCAGATTAGAAAAATATCATTTTAGATTAGAAGAATTACTCCTCAGATTCATTTTTAAACCCTGCATTGGGATCCGATAATGCTTATGTGAGTAGCTATTTACTGGTAGTTCAAGTTGTTTTTGGAATATAAGAAAAGCGTTGTCCCGCAATTAAGTGGACAACGCTCTAAATCATTAAGTACTTATACTTATTTTATAAATCAATTGAACTGCGAACTATCAACTGTCAACTGTCAACTAATTTTACATACGATCCATATACCAACTCAATTCTTTTTCCAGCTTTTGGTATTTAAAGATATTGGTAATAATTTTCTGCAAACGCATAAAGGCCGTTTCGCTTTTTACTACATAATCGAAGGCCTTGTGGTGCATACATTCAACAGCAACGTCAATTTTATCTTGCTGCGACAGCATGATCACCGGAATGTCGGGGTTCAGGGCTTTTATTATATCGAGTGTATCGATGCCATTCATGGCGGTTTTATCGACGCTGTCCAGATAATAGTCGAGCACAATGATATCCGGTTTGTGTGATAAATTTTCCAGACATAGTTCACCCGTCACATAGGTTTCGATACTAAAATCGGCTCGTTCCAGGAAGTCAATCTCCAACGATCTCAGGAAAAGGGCATCATCATCGACCAGAAAAAGTTTTATTTTTTCGCTTTTCATCAGTTTTTACTTTTAATCATATTATATTCTTCTTCCAATTCCGTGCAGGCCTGACTGCAAATATTTCCAAGCTGTAAAACCATGTCTTGAATGCCTTCGGTTTGCAGCTCGGCGATGGCATAATCCTGTACTTTTCGAGCCATATTTTCAAAATCGACATTGATTCCCATGATGGAAAACGATGGAATCATTTTGTGTACGGCCGAGTGGAGACCGTTCCAGTCTTTTTCCTCCAGACTTCTTTTCATGGCACTGATGAGCGGTGGTGTTTGCTCCAGATAGAGCGAAATCATTTCCATCATCAACGCGGGGTTCGACTTGGTTCTGGTGTTGAGGTAACCCAGGTTAATACATCGTATGGCTTTTATATCGACTTCTATTTTTGTTTCTTTTTCAGGTATTTCTATCACTGCTGTTTTCTTAATAAGTCCTATTATTTTGGAATAAAGAATGCGTTCGTCAACGGGTTTTGCTATATAATCATTCATGCCTACGGCTTTGCACTTAGCCAGATCGACAGTGGTTACATCGGCCGTGAGGGCAATGATAGGAACATCGGAATGCATTACATTGCGAATATAATCGGTGGCTTCGAAACCGTTCATCTCGGGCATTTGGAGGTCCATCAGCACCACGTCGTAGGTTTTGGTTTGCATTTTTTCGATGGCTATCTTTCCGTTGTCGGCAATGTCGCGTTCGAATCCAAAATCGTCGAGCAAGGTTTTCATCAATAACTGATTGAGTGGAATATCTTCTACCACCAGCACTTTGAGATCTTTAATTTCCTCGTCGGGTTCATCTGTAATCATTTCTTCAGCCGCTTGTTCCTCGGTTTTCAGAAAATTGAGAACAAAACTAAAAGTTGAACCTTCGTTGAGCTTGCTCACCACCTGTATGCTTCCACCCTGCGACTCTACCAACTGCTTAACGATGGCCAGTCCAAGTCCGGTGCCGCCATACAAACGCGAAGTACCACTGGATGCCTGCTGGAAGTTTTCAAATATTCTTCCTATTTTTTCGTCCGAGATGCCAATGCCGGTATCTTTGATGGAAAACTGAACACCTACATTATTGTCGCTATTGGATAAGAGGTGCACGCTTACATATATTTTTCCTTGGGCTGTAAATTTTACAGCATTGCTTACCAGGTTGAGAATGATTTGGTGCAATCGCACCGGATCGCCCAGCAATACATCGGGAATGTTTTTATCATAATCAACTACCAACTTCAGATTTTTCTCCAAAATTTTGGTTTCGAACAAATGCAGCATGGCCGAGATGGAGGATTTCATTTTAAATGGTATTTTTTCGAACACCATTTTGCCCGAATCTACTTTGGCCAGATCGAGTATATCATTAATAAGAACAATCAGTGCGTCGCCACTCATTTTGATGGCCAACAAATATTCTTTTTGTTTGGCTGTGAGTTCCGATTTGAGCAGCACCTTTGTAAACCCGATGATGGCATTCATAGGGGTACGAATTTCGTGACTCATATTGGACAGGAACTGTTGCTTAGCCTTCACGGCTGTTTCGGCTATCTTGGTAGAGGTCTCGGCTTTGTTCTTGGCTATCTCGGCTATCTCGGTTGCCATTTCGGCAAACACGATGGCTTCGTTCAGCTGGGTTTCTATCCTCTTCTGATCGGTAATATCGCGGGCCACTACCACCACTCCCTTCACATTTCCCTGATCGTCTTTATATACCGATCCGTTGAACAATACATCGGTGAGCTTTCCGTCGCGAATGGTGAGTGGGAAGTCGGCTACAAACCCGTTGGCAAATACATCGAGATATACTTCTTTTGCTTTTTCCGATTCGGTGAAATAGCCGAAGAAATCTGAGCCAATCATTTCCTCGCGCGTCAAGCCGGCAATATTTGCCGAGGCGTTATTCAGGTCGGTAATCTTTCCTTCCAGGTTAATGGTGAACAAGGGATCGCGACTGGCTTCGATAAGACTCCGTGCATATTCCGATGCCAGCTTTTGTGCCGTAACGTCGCGGGCCACAATGACCACTCCCAGCACATTTTCGTTTCCGTCTTTGTACACCGAACCATTAAAAAGTACATCAGTCAGTTTACCGTCTTTATGTCTGAGTGTAAGCGGTGAATCGGCAACCGACCCGTTGGCAAAAACTTCCTGATACACTTCACGTGCCATTTGTGGCTCGGTAAAGTAATCGAAAAAGTCTGTTCCGGTCAGTTCTTCGCGCATTAGTCCGGTTATATTCACCAGCGCTTCGTTCATGTCCGTTATTTTTCCTTCAATATTAATGGTAATTAAAGGATCCAGACTGGCTTCAATAAGACTCAACGAATATTGCGAAGCTAGTTTCAACGAATAACTGAAAGCTTCGAGCTCCTTTGTTGCAGTTTCGCGTCTTTCTTTCTCTTCTGCTTGATAAACAAGTTCTTTATCGGCTATGATTAACTCTGCTGCACGCTTTTCTTTCTCCTCAGCCTGATAAACCAGTTCTTTATCGGCTATGACTAATTCCGCTGCACGTTTTTCTTTCTCTTCTGTCTGATAAATAAGTTCTTTATCGGCTATAACTAACTCAGCAGCGCGTTTCTCTTTCTCTTCTGTCTGATAAACAAGTTCTTTATCAGCTATTCTTAATTCGGCGGCACGCTTTTCTTTCTCTCCTGTTTGATAAACAAGTTCTTTATCAGCTATTCTTAATTCGGCTGCACGCTTTTCTTTTTCTTCATTTTGGAATACAAGCTCTTTATTGGCCAGTATCAATTCGGCTGCACGTTTCTCTTTCTCATTATTCTGAAACACCAGCTCTTTATTAGCAATAATCAATTCGGCTGCACGTTTCTCTTTCTCATCATTCTGAAAAGCCAGTTCTTTATTGGCCAAAATTAATTCGGCGGCTCGCTTTTCTTTCTCATCATTCTGAAAAACCAGTTCTTTGTTAGCTATAATTAATTCGGCTGCACGTTTCTCTTTTTCTTCATTCTGAAAAGCCAGTTTTTTGTTGGCATTTCGCAATTCAATAGCCCACTTTTGTTCTTCAATATTTCTTGCTACCAATACAGCTCCAAGTACATTTCCATCTAAATCTTTGTATACCGAACCGTTGAAAAGTACATCGGTCAGTTTTTTGTTTTTGCCACAGAACGTTAACGGAAAATCTATTACAGAACCATTGGCAAACACTTGTTTGTAAACATCTTTAGCTTTTTCAGTATCTGTAAAATAGAAAAAGAAATCGGTACCTATCAGCTTTTCACGCTCAACACCCGTGATAGTTACTTTCGCCTGATTCACATCCGTGATCTTTCCATTGATATCAATGGTAATCAGCGGATCAAGACTGGCTTCTATTAAGCTACTGGCATATTGAGATTCGTGCGTTTTAGTTCTTTGCATATTTTGATGCCCCCTAAATCCCCCTTAGGAGACTTTTTAAAGACCTGTTTTAGTTTATTTCTTTAGGTTCGAATGTTTTTATCAGAGATACTTCTTCTTTAAGTCCCCCATGGGGGATTTAGGGGGCTAAATATCTTCAATCTGATTTCTGCGTTTGACTTTCATCTGCTTAAAATGCGAAGGCGAAAGCCCTGTGACTTTCTTAAACTGATTAGAAAGGTGAGCCACACTGCTATAGTTCATCTTCCAGGCAATTTCCGTTATATTTAATTCGTCGTAGATGATTAATTCTTTTATTCGTTCTATTTTATGATTTATGATAAAATGTTCGATAGTAGTTCCCTGTACTTCCGAGAACAGATTAGCCAGGTAGGTGTAATCATGCTTAAGCTTCTCGCTCAGATAATCGGAAAAATTCACCTTGATAGGTTCGTCCGAGTAATGCACCATTTCTATGATTGCATTTTTTATTTTCTCAATTAAAACGGCTCGCTTGTCGTCCATCAGTTCCAGTCCGGCTTCGAGTAGTCCGGCTTTCAGTTCTTCACGCTGCTCCACGTTAAGGCTTTCCATCACCTCCACTTCACCCAATTCGACAACTATAAAATGGAGACCAAGCTTCTTCAACTCTTCTTTCACCGCCATTTTACAGCGGGTGCTCACCATATATTTAATATATAATTTCAAAATAGATTGTTTTAAAAGATACGTGTGTAAAGATACGCCACTTTACTCCTGAATTATTACAAAACTCTAAAAATAAGTTACATAATTCCCACATTTATTGCTAATAAACAGCCGAAATGTCCGATGTGTGAATCTTACAACTTATTTTCAAAATTATACAACTATCAGCATGCTATCCCTGCCTAAATTTGTATCAACTAAAATTCACGTTGAAATGAAAATAAACATCCCTGTTTCAAAAGCAAGGCAACTGGCTTTGCATCAAACCATGAAGTTAAGCGAAGGCACTCTGGCTAAAACAGCTATTGCAAATAACTTCCTGACCGATTTTGCCGATGTTCTGCTCTTTATCCATCATTTTGTAAAAGAAACTTTTTCGCGAAAATTCGAAGTAAAGGAATTCTTTCGCCAGTGTTTTGCCATAGGTTATAAATCGCTGCCACTTATATCGGTCACCGGTTTTATTATGGGTTTTGTACTCACCATTCAGTCCCGTCCGGCACTTGTTCGCTTTGGTGCAGATACCATGCTGCCCGGCATGGTGGCCGTATCGTTGATTCGGGAAATGGGACCGGTTATAACAGCACTTATCTGTGCCGGAAAAATAGCTTCGGGCATGGGTGCCGAACTGGGAAGCATGAAAGTAACCGAACAGATTGAAGCAATGGAAGTATCGTCCACACATCCCATTCGCTTTCTGGTTGTTACCAGAGTATGGGCCGCTACCTGGATGATTCCTCTTCTGATTCTCTATGCCGATGGACTTGGTATCATTGGCAGTTGGTTTGGCGCCAATATAAAAGGTGATGTATCACTCGTATTGTTTTTCTCGCAAGCATTTAGTCATATAGGATTTATTGATTTGTTACCTGCTGTAGTAAAGTCATTCTTTTTCGGAATAGTTATCGGATTGGTGGGATGCTATAAGGGATATAATGCCGGACGTGGAACAGAGAGTGTGGGAAAAGCCGCAAACTCAGCTGTGGTGTTAGCATCTTTGCTGATATTAATAGTAGATATGATTGCCGTACAAATAACTGATATGATACCGGTATGAAAACAGAAGAAACAAAATTGGTACTCAAGAAACCGGAAAAAGCAGCAAGCAGAGAAACTGTTATTGAAATAACCAACCTGTGTAAATCTTTCGGAACACAGGAAGTGCTGAAAAACTTTTCGATGAAACTATACAATGGCGAAAACCTGGTAGTACTGGGTAAGTCGGGAAGTGGAAAGTCGGTGCTTATCAAATGTATCGTCGGGTTGCTCCGTGCGGACAGCGGAAGCATTAAAGTATTTAATCAGGATGTTACGTCTTTAAATATGAAAGACATGGACAAGGTTCGTCAGAAGATCGGTTTTCTGTTTCAGAGTGGAGCTTTGTACGATTCGATGACAGTGAAGGAAAATCTGGAATTTCCGTTGCGCAGAGTGAAGGATCATCTAAAACAAAAAGATATTGACGCTAAAACAAAAGAAGTACTGGAGAATGTAGGCCTGGCAGATGCTCTGGATAAAATGCCCTCGCAACTATCAGGAGGTATGCGTAAGCGAATCAGTCTGGCCCGGACCATAGTTGTCGACCCCATGATTATTTTGTATGACGAACCTACTACCGGACTTGATCCCGTTACATCCGAAGAGATCAGTTTGCTTATCAATGATGTTCAGAAGAAATACAAAGCCTCTTCAATCATCATCACACACGACATTGAATGTGCCCGCACCACTGCCAACCGGATTATCATGTTGCAAGACGGTGAAGTTTATGCCGAAGGCAGTATGGCAGAGTTTGAAAAGTCAACTGATAAGGTTATTGAGGCATTCTTTAAATAAAAAGTCTGATGTGATAATGTGGTGATGTGATGATGTGTTGATTTGATAATTTGATAATTTGATAATGAATGATAAGACCATTTTATAATTTAGAAATCAGATCATCTTTCAATAGATTAAGCTAAGCTTTAAACCCTTTTTAAATTTAATTTCAACATATCACCTAATCAACACATCAGTAATCACACATCAATACATCATCATATCAACTAATCAACATATCATCATATTATCACATCAACTAATCATCACACATCAATAATTATGGACACACATACTCAGAAATTTAAAATTCGTTTAGGGCTTTTTGTAGCCGGAGGTTTAGCCTTGTTTGTTATCGCGGTATTTATTATCGGAAAACAAAAAAATCTGTTTAATCCTGTTTTCAAAATCACATCCACTTTTCATAATGTAGGTGGATTGCAGATTGGAAATAATGTCCGCTTTTCGGGCATCAATGTAGGAACCGTCGATAATATCGTTATCATAAACGATTCTACCGTGCGAACCGATTTAATTATCAAAGAAGAAGTACGTCAGTTTATCAAATCCGACTGTAAAGTAGCTATAGGTTCCGAAGGAATTATCGGCGACAAGCTAGTCACCATTTCTCAGGGAAGTGACGAGGCACCGTTGGTCAAAGAAGGTCAGCAACTGAGATCGAGTGAACCGGTAGAGACCGATGCTATCATGGCAGGTTTACGCGTTACTGTTGGCAATGCCGAAGTTATCACTCAGCAACTGGCTGAAATCATGACAAAGATAAATACTGGTAAAGGTACTCTCGGTCGATTGATTCAGGATAAAACCCTTGCCGAGAATCTGAACAAAACTGTTCTGAATCTGAAGAAGAGTTCGAAGAGCCTGGATGAAAATATGACGGCAGCTAAACATAACTTCTTCCTGAAAGGCTATTTTAATAAGAAAGCCAAGAAAGCTGCCCAAAAGAAAGAAGATGCCAAGAAGGCAGCAGAAGAGAAATCGAAAAAATAAATGGGGGGGGTATTGTAAAAATGACGCATGTTTGTAAAAACAACGCGTATTTGTAGAGACAAGGCATGCCTTGTCTCTACCATTAACCATTAACCGTTAGCCGTTACAATAAAACCAATAATAATTTGATTATTCGTTTTTCATCGACACCGGTTGCCCCGTGGCTTCCAACACATTCCACCACAATTCATCACAGCTGTTTATCTTCTTTTGTTCAGCCACCGCTACGGGAATAGGCAATAAGGTGAATAAATGATTCCAATGCCCCACCACAAAGTCTGTTTTACCCGCCATAGCTGCATGAACTGCATTTTGTGCAAGTACCGCACAGAACTTACTGTCGTTAGCATTGGCCGGAGCACTTCGGATTATATAACTCGGATCGATATATTTGATGGTAACGGGAATATTATGCTCCTGAAAATCTGCAGCAATCTTTTCTTTCAGGTAAATGCCAATGTCTTTATTTTTGAGATTGCCGGAAGCATCGCTTTCAAAGCTTTCACCGGCAAAAAACTGTTGCCCGGCACCTTCGGCTACTACAATAAGAGCGTGATGACGTCTGTCTACGCGTTTACGTAATGCCTGTAAAAAACCTTTAGGACCTTCTAAATCAAAATCCATTTCGGGAACCAACACAAAGTTGGCCTCCTGAATAGACAGCGCAGCGTAAGCAGCAATAAATCCCGAATTACGCCCCATCAGTTTTAAAATAGCTATCCCATTATAAACGCCACGGGCTTCGTTGTGCGCATCCAGAATAATTCTGTTTGCTATACTAAAAGCCGTTTCGAATCCAAATGATTTATCAATCATATTAATATCGTTGTCGATCGTTTTGGGAATTCCGGCTATGCAGATATTCAGCTTTCGACGTAGAATCTCTTCGTGAATAGCATGTGCACCACGCAACGTACCATCGCCACCTATGCAGAACAATATATCTATATTTAGCTCACTCAGTTTATCAACGATGGCTTCCATATTCTGCGCTCCACGCGACGAACCCAATACCGTACCTCCAAACAAATGAATCGTATCCACACTATCAGGCGTCAGTTCAACAACCGGATAATTATAGCTATCAATAAAACCTGCAAAGCCATACTGAATACCTATAATCTGATTCACCT
>Ga0302161_10000256_pt1 | contig 13991 bp, 15 predicted proteins | sample I_Fen_E2_1_FD_193498 | JGI IMG/M metagenome (GOLD analysis project Ga0302161, IMG submission 193498) | Peat permafrost microbial communities from Stordalen Mire near Abisko, Sweden - I_Fen_E2_1 | ecosystem: Environmental > Terrestrial > Soil > Wetlands > Permafrost | place: Sweden: Abisko...
TTCATATGGTTTTAATACCCCCCCCGATAATAGAAAACCGTCCAAAATAACTCGTCCCATGTTCCCATAACCTATAAATCCTATTTTTTTCACGATTTTTCTCTCCTTGATTGACTGCTAACTATTTTTAAACATTAATCTAATTATCTTTCAAAACTCTAAAGAAATAATATTAAACAAGAATCGCTTCATTTGACCGATTTAATATCTTCTTAACAACTCATTCAATTCATCCACTTTGTAGAGCATATCTTCATCCATGCCCATAATATCATCATTTTTCAAGCGATTTAATGATTTATTAATTGATTTCATAATTGAGTATATCAGAAGAGTGGGTAGACTTATCCTGGCAATTCCAATATTTTCTAAATCCCCAATTGAAAAATTATTTATGTTATATGGCATTCCTGCTGCTATGCTAATCGGACCTTTAACTTCTTTATTAAGGGTTTTAACCTCTTCGAATGTTTCAACATAGGGAATAAATGCCATATCAGCACCTGAATTGAGATAAATATTTGCACGTTCCACTGCAATGTTTAATGACTCCTCACGATTTCCTGAGGATCTAAGAGCATCTGTACGGCCGTTAATAATAAAATCTGAAGTTTCAGCAGCTTCAGCAGCTTCCCTTGTTGCATAAATCTTTTCCACCATCAATTCTTCATTGATGATCCTAATCTCTTTATCATCATCCAGCTTTTGATCTTCTATGTTCAAGCCTGCAGCTCCTACGTCAATAAACATTTTTACAGTTTCCAAAACAACTTTTGGATCGCCGAATCCATCCTCTGCATCTGCCATCACTGGTAAATCCACAGCATCAACGATCTTACCAGTAATATGAACGTTATCTTGTCTTGAAATATCAATTTCTTTTTTCATAGCCGCAACAATTGAAAAACTATATCCTGAACACTGTACCGCCTTGAAACCTGAATTTTCAATTAACCTAGCACTTAAAGGGTCATAGGCATCCGGCATGACAAGAGTTTTTCTAGCAAAAATGAGTTTTTTTAGCTCTTTGCTCTTCATTTTATCACATTAATTTCGTTAAAACTGATATTTCATAATTCGGTAATGTAAAAGGATTATATCATTCTTCAATTTTTCCATTTTAAGAAGTTTCAGGTCTAAAACTCCCTCTGTCGATGTTAAATCCGTTGCAATGTATATGGAATTGAGTGATGTTCCACCAACCATAGCTGGGTGAACTAGTACATATATCTCATCTACCAGATCATCCCTTAGGAGTACACCATTCAATCTACCTCCACTATCAACTCTCAGGCTTTTAACTCCAAATTGGGTGTAAATTTCTTCAAGAGCTATACCTAAATTAACCTTTTCATATCCAATTACCATGTACTTTATGAATCGTTCATCTAGAAAGTTCAGATATTCTTGAGGGGTAGATCTGGAACATAAAACCAGGATATCTCTAAATAATCCGGTTCTAATAACTTCGCTCCAGACGTGTATTCTCCCTCTGCTGTCTGGAACGACCAATAATGGTCTGGAATCATTTTTGTCTACTTCAGGAACTTCAAAATTCTCAGATTCGTGTAATTCATCAGATTTTATATTGAAATTCCTAAGTAAAGTATCAGTGCCCATTAAAACCGCATCTAAACTCCATTGAGACGCTAATTGGTAATAAAGCTTTTTGTCTGCTTTAAAACCATTTATTCGACCATCAAGACTAATATAATTGTATATTATTACTTTTGGTAGCACAAATCCCACCTCATTGTTGTTGAAATTTAATCTTCAATAAATATTTTAATCAAATTTTAATTAAGGATTGTCTGTGACATTTAATTCTTTAATCTTGGTTCCATCACTCCAAAAACCCATTAATCTCTGTTGAGTCGTATTCCCCAATGCATATTCCCTGTTTTGGCCATAAAAAGCTGCATCGTATAGACCATCAAAAAGTTTCCATGTCCCATAAAAATCCTGGGCATTGGTTAATAATGTCAAGTTATAATTTCCAACAACAATTGAAGATGCGAGTGGGAAGAAGTGATCTGCTGTTATGGGAGGATAACCGTATTTGTCCGTAATCATCATCACAAAATCCTTATTTTCTTGTGGAATCTGGAGAGTATTCCTTATAATCATCCTTGCATCATGATCACCAACCCAGTTGTCTTGATCCCCCGCCATGGTCAGTAGCAAAGTATTTGGAGGTATATTCGTTAGATTTTCAAGAACTGGACCAGTAGGGTCAGTTGCTGACCTTGATTTTCCAGGTTCCACAGCAAAAACTGCCAAAGGCTGTGGAAGCCCATTTGAAGCTGCAACTGATGCTATGTTTACGCTTAGGAGGCCACCCACTGAATGTCCTACAATTGCGAATTTATCTAGCTGAGGCTTTATATGGTTTCCAGATTCAAGCACTTTAAGAGCCTCTTTAATGGCTTTGACAGAATTAGGAGTAAAATTATCCGATGGAGTTGCAAGATCCTGTTGGTATCTTGGATAAATAACTATGTTACCCTTCTTAACCAGGTGATATATCCAGGCACTGTAAAATGTCGGCGTTATTGCTCCCCATCCATGCATAAAAACAATGACAGGTGCAGATTGAGTAGTTTTTGAATCTGGTTCAAATATCCAGTACTGGCTCTGCCCCTCACCATATGTAGTTACATTAACCCCGTTGTACTGATAATCTGCACCACCAGGACCAGAATTTGGCTGATCAGGCTGAGATGGTTTCTGTTTCTGTATTGCAAGTGACAGTGGAACTGCTGTTAAAAGGATTATCAAAACAACTGATATGATAATAAAATAAACTCCCCATCTCTTCATAAATATTATCTTAATTTTAAATTATAAATTTTAACCTATATTGGAATTTAATAGATGATAATTCAATAGTTGAATCAATACTTCAATGGTAATAAATCATCTTTCAGAGACTCATTATTTATCCATCTTCTCAAAACCCAATTAAAGAGCTTAGAATCTTCTAAATTCCATGTGTGTCCTAATTTAGGGGCCATATACCCAATAGATGTAGGAAGCGACGTTATTAAATCATTCGCAGATTCTTTGATGATTTTGTAGTCTTTCTCTCCTGTCATTACAAGAACTGGTGTTTTGACATTTTCAAGGCCATTTGGAAGTTTAAAAAGCATATTCTCGGTTAGAATTCGTTCTATTGAATCCCTATTAACAAGAAGTGTGGATTCTTTAAACTTGTCAAAAAGATTTTTTGGCATGTTATAAGTTCTCATATTAGCTTTTATAAAAAAATCTGTATCTTTTACAGGTTCATATACCTTAATTGCGTAATTTAAAAGTTTTAACAATGTTTCAGATTGCTTGATACTACGGATCAGAGTACCACTTATCAGAGCATGTTCAACTAATTCCGGAGCTTTGCTTAGAATCTGAACGATTATCTGGGCGCCCAAGGATATTCCAACTAGATTTGCCTTCCCATTAATGGTATGTTCATGGATTATATCTAATACAATTTCTGCGGAATTCTCAATGGTGAAAGGTTTTACTTCACTGCTAAGTCCATGCTCTGGAAGATCCGGGACAATGCAGTGGTAATCACTGAATGCTTTTAACTGATCATCCCACATCCAACCCGCCATTGCACCGCTGTGAAGAAATATAATAGTTTTAGCATTCTCTAAACCTGTTTCTTTGATGTATAAATCCATTACAAACCCTTTATAAAGTTTTAAATATTATTTAATAATTTTATTCATTCATTTGCGGATATTCCATACCGTAGGTTCCTGCAGACTTACCAAGCCATATGAAGCGTTCTCACCACAGACCTTGAATCCGGTTTTTTCATATAACCTTTTAGCACTATCATTCTCAAATGTGACATCTAATAAAACTCTATTACACTTCTTAGCCTTACCCAAGATAAAAGAACTTTTTAATAATTCTGTACCAATCCCTTGGCCCCTTAAATCATTAGAAACAACCAAATTACCTATGTAGAGATCATTATTATCTATAGATGATGCTGTTATCTTATCATATATTGGTTTGACTAGTGTAAGTTTTAAAAAATTAGGGAAGTTCATTGCATTCCAGTATGCTTTTGTTATCCTCAAAGCATTTTATTTCATCTCCCTTAAAGGCAACAAGAATTCCCATAATTTTCCTTTTATTATCTTCTCCAATATAGACTTGTTCATGACCATAACTATTTTTACCAACAATATCAGTTTTTTGAGTTTTTTAATAGCAGGAGTCCTATTTTTATCCAGAAAAGTCCCAAAAAGATTTTTATCTGTTTCATAGATCAATTCAGAACCATTTCAAGGTTATGTTTTTTTAAATTCAATTTTCCAAGATTCATTTTAAATTTTAACTTCGTATTTAGCTCATTTACGTATTTAAAATGGATATATATCCTCATGGCGTGTATTGAAGTTAAATTATTCTACTCAATCAATGATTTTAACAATCTATATAACCTTCACTCTATAAATAAAAGTTCATGGAGAGTAAACGATTCGTGCTTCTGGACATAGATTATATCACAGAGAATGATAAGGCCGTTATTAGATTGTTCGGTAAACTTAAAGGAGATGAAGAGGGTAAATCCATAATTGTCCTTGATAAAAGTTTTAAACCATATATCTATGTTGTCCCCAATGATGAAGAGCAATGCATAGAAGATTTAAGTGAATTTGACGTTGAAATGGTTGGATGGGCTCGAAAAGGGTACATGGGTGAGAACAAAGATTTTTTAAAGGTTACCCTTTACCATCCACAAGATGTACCAAAACTTAGGGATAAAATTAGAAGTATTGACTCTGTAAAGGACATAATGGAACATGACATCCCATTTTACCGAAGATATCTTATAGATAAGGCCATATTCCCAATGGCCGAAGTTTTAGTGAATGGTGAGTGTTTGGATAATAATTCAGTAAATTTTATGTGCGGAAGTGATGTTTATGTATTTGAAATGAAGGGTGATCCAAAGCCAATTGATTCCGAATTCCCTGAATTGAAAACTTTGAGTTTCGATATTGAAGTCCACAATCCAAAAGGAATGCCTCAGGCAGAAGAAGATCCTATAATCATGATAAGTTTATCAAGTAACCAAGGACTTCAAACGGTACTTTCAACCAAAAAATCATCCCTCGAATTTGTTGAAACCCTTAAAACCGAGGCCCATATGCTTGAAAGATTTGTAGAGATAGTTAAATCTGAGAATCCTGATCTTTTAATTGGTTATAATTCAGACAACTTTGATATGCCATACATTCGAGATAGAGCTACCAAACTCAACGTAAAAATGAGAATTGGAACAGATGGATCTGGGCTTAAATTTATGAGAAGAGGTTACACAAATTCTGCCCTTGTCAAGGGAAGGATACATGTTGATCTCTATCTTTTAAGTCGAAGATACCTCCAACTTGATAGATACACCCTAGAAAGGGTTTATAAAGAACTTTTTGATGAACAGAAAGTGGATGTACCTGGAGATGAGATATTTGAATATTGGGATGATGGCGGTGAAAAACTCGAAACCCTCTTCAAATACTCCCTAGATGATGCAGTGTCAGTTACCAAGATTGGGGAAAAACTACTGCCATTAAGTATGGAACTAACACGTTTGGTTGGCCAACCCTTCTTTGATATAGCCAGAATGGCAACGGGTCAAATGGTCGAATGGTACCTTATTAGGAAAGCCTATGAAATTGGGGATATGGTCCCGAACAAACCTTCGTCATCACAGTATTCAGAAAGAAGAGGCAAAAAAGCTGAAGGAGGTTATGTGAAGGATCCTGTTAAGGGATTACACGAGAATATTGTGTCATTCGATTTCAGGAGCCTGTACCCGAGTATTATAATTTCAAAGAATGTTTCACCAGACACCCTGGTTTTAAAGTGTGAAAATGAAGAGTGTTACATTGCGCCGGAATTAGGACACAAGTTTCTTAAAAAACCTGTGGGTTTTGTTCCATCCATAATTGGAAACATATTAAAGGAAAGGGTAAAGCTAAAAAACCAGATGAAAGATGCAGTAAACCCTAGAGAAAAACAGGTACTTGATGTGCAACAACAGGCACTTAAACGGCTTGCAAACTCAATGTATGGTGTTTACGGATATTCAAGGTTCAGATGGTATAGAATAGAATGTGCAGAAGCTGTCACAGCATGGGGAAGAGATTTTATAAAAAAAACCATGTTAAAAGCTGAAGAATACGGTTTTAAAGCTATTTATGCCGATACGGATGGTTTTTATGCCACATTTCTTCCAGAAAATGAAGATATATCTGAATAATGTTTCAGTATTAGACAGAATATGAAAAGGGCTCTTCTAAATAATTGATGTTCAAAATGAATATTTTACTTCGAAAATTGTCTGAAAGTTTCCTGAATGAATCTTAGAAAAGATTTTAAGGTCTATATATTTTTCAAAACAGTCAAATTCCTGTTATCTGATAAGACACTTAGAATATCAATAATTAGGATAGCAATAACCGAGTATAATAAAATATAATGAACTTGTTGGGAGATTATTAATGAATTATAAAGAATATTATGGAAAGGTATAATCCTCAAGGTTAGTTGTATTATCTGCATTATTATAAGTCTAACTCATTTAATAGGGATTAAACAACTATTTATCCTTTGATTAGTTTAATTATTTATGGATTATGTTGGATTGGTGAAGTACAAGATTTAAAAAGTCAATTCATAAAATAGCAGTAATAGAATATAAGGAATTATTAAAGGATTAGAAGACATTTAAATTATATTGTTATTCAGAGTTTAGTATTAATTTTTTTCCACACCATGCACAATAATTTGAACCTTTAGGGTTTTCTTTACCACAGAATTGACAAACACCCTCTATAAGAAATTCATCCCAATCTTTTTTATTTATATTAAAATTTTTAGTAAATTTTAACTTACCGCCACATTCACATTCAGAACTATAATCTTCGGGTTTTTCCCCATGTTTAATCTTATAATAGCTTTTACATTTTTTACAAATCAAATAAACCATTCCTACACCCCCCCCCCCCACATTTGGTTATATATGCTTATTTTTTAGACTTTTTGATAGAAGCTTTGCCTTTGGATTTGGTGATTTTGGATTAAATGGGTTTAATTATTCATCCAAGACGTTCTTTCATTTTATACGCACACCTGATTCAATACTGTTTAAAATGCTCTCTTTGGACTTATCTTTTTAGTTTCATTAATTAATTCTTTATTTTACCAATAGGATCTACATCATAAGAATATTGATTTAAAGTAGATTAATCTGAAATAATACAATTTAGATCTGATATTTTTAATCTAAACAAACACCTTTTTCACCAGTAATACAAACATGTACATTCACTATAGTTACAATATCTACCTGATCAATTATCCTCTTTTCAACTTGAGTTGATATTTCATGGGCTTCAATGAGACTTAGAACAGGATCAACCTCAATATGGACATCAACAGATGCATAAGGTCCAGTATAATTTACTTTAATATCATGAATCCCTGAAGTTCCATTAACAGATAAAGCCGCTGCTTTAATATCATTCAAAATAACCTCAGATGGTATTTTTCCCAAGATATTGTTTACATTATCCTTAGCCACATCAAAAGCTGTCTTCAAAACTAGAACAACTATAAAAAGAGCTACTAATGGATCTAAAATGGGCATACCAAGTTGTGAACCTACGACTCCTGCGAATATTGCGATACAAGTGAATATATCAACTCTCTGATGCTTGGCATCTGCTATTATCGCAGGGCTATTAATTTTTCGACCAGTTTTAGTCATATAATTGGTCATAGTAAAGTTAATTATTATACCTACAAGGGCCATTATCGCTGCGGTCCAACCAGGTGGAGCTAATCCTCCTCCTAATAAAAGCTTTTGATAAACTTCTGATAATATTTCAAAAGCAATGATTAAAAGAAAAATTACCGTTATAAGCCCAGCTAAAGACTCTGCTCGCCCATAACCATAAGGATGCTCAATATCAGGAGGTTTAAGCCCTATTTTAAAGCCAATGAATGCTATTGAAGAGTCTAAAATATCAGAAAAAGTGTGTGCCGATTCGGCAATAAGTGCAGTACTACCAGAAAGGGTACCTACTATAAAATTAAAAATAACAAGGATAGCATTCCCAGAAATACCAACAATAATGGCTTTTCTACCACTTTTTTCCCTTTCATCAGCATCCAAAAAATTACCTCAGATAAAATTTAATAATTTATAATGTTTATTTGGACTATATTAAGTATATTAATAGTTTATATCAGGTTTAATTTTGTTTGGTTAAATTATTTACCACGATTTCTGATTTAAATGCTCAATTCATGTTAATTCATTCAGTTTGGTAATATTTTTATGCATAAACAATCTATGTTTGATTTTTCATAGAAATATATGAATTCGTGATAGGAAGAAATATAAAATCTATCATGTTTTAATATGCTTACATTATAAACGACAGTTTCATCCATTTGCATTTCAATTACTCTAATCTATTTTACTTCAACAACCTATATAGAATTTAATGTATAGAATTATTAATCATATTCCAGTTGAGTAAAAAAATTGGAAGTATAAAAATGGTAGATGAAATCCTGAGAACCAAGTTTAACAATGGTGCCAAGTCATATGACCGGCAGAGAAGTATTGTAATCCCTAATCTGGATCAATTATATACCATAATAACGAATCTTGCCAACATTAATGTTTCAAGACCTAAAATACTAGATCTAGGGGCAGGAACCGGATTACTAACAGGAAAGATCTTCAAAAAATATTTTAGAGGACACTTTACTTTAATAGATATTTCAGAGGAAATGCTGAATATCGCAAAGAAAAGATTTAAAGAAAATCGCAATTTCAAATATATCTTAGGAGATTACTTAAAAATCGATTTTGAAGAATCTTTCGATATAATAATATCATCACTCTCTATACATCATCTTGAAGATAAAGACAAAAAAAATCTTTACTCCAAGGTCTATGAAATTCTTAATAACGATGGTATTTTTCTTAACGCTGATCAAGTACTTGCACCAAGTACTGAAAATGAGTACATTTACCAAAAGAATTGGTTGGAAAAGATTGAAGTTGGAGTACTGGAACAGAACGAAAAAGAGATAATTATTGATAGGATGAAACATGACAATCCAGCAACTCTTGAAAATAATATTACATGGCTAAAAAAATGTGGGTTCACTAATGTGGACGTTTTTTACAAATATTACAACTTCTGTGTATTATATGGTAAGAAAGTTGAATAAATCCATAACAAATAAATGAGTTAGGAGGTTAAATTGCTTGATGAAAGACTTGATGAATTTGCAAGGGAACTAGGAGCGGATTTTTTTGGAGTTGCAGATATAACTCCTGCAGAAGATTTCATCCAAAATCAGGGAGGAGATATGGTTATGGGTTATCCAAGGGCAATATCAATTGGTATAATCCTATTAGATACCATTGTAGATCAGCTCCCTCAAAGATTTGAAAAGTCTGTGGCAGTTAATTACAGGCATCACACATACGATATTATTAATCTTCGTTTAGACCTGATATCCTCAAGAATAGGTAGTCTACTTCAGAAAGAGGGGCATAAAGCTCTTCCAATCCCAGCATCAGAACGATATGATGACAAGGAGTTATTTGCAGTTTTTTCACATAAATTGGCCGCAAATATGGCAGGATTAGGATGGATCGGTAAAAGTTGCCTCTTAATAACGCCTGAAGCTGGTCCCAGGGTACGTTGGACTACCATCCTAACAGAAGCTCCACTAAACCCGACAGGTGAACCTCTTGAAGATGGTTGTGGTGAATGCACCGACTGTGTAGATACATGTCCAGTTTCAGCATTTACAGGAGAAAAATTTAGGGCAGATGAAAATCGAGAAGTAAGATACGATGCAAGAAAATGTGAAAAATACTTTAAAGTAATGGAAGATGCTGGTAAAATACCTGTTTGTGGTCTATGCATCTATAATTGTCCTAAAGGTAGGATATAGAATCAATTTTTAAATGTAAATATAGTAACATTTCAAAACAATCAGATTTTTTTTTCGATGCTCTTCAAAACAAATTAAATCTCTCATTACTTCTTAAAAATCCAAAGAAAATTGGTCTTGTTAATAATTATAAGTAAACTCTTTCGAAGAATATTCAGAAATTTAATTTTACTATTAGATAAAGAGATTATGAAATATGAATATCTTTGGATATATAAGACTTAAGAATTAAATAAAATTTAAGAAAAATGTTTCACATTAAATAAAATTTTGTATTTAAAAATATCATTATATTTGAGGTGTCAAGGTGGAAAAGGCCAAAATACTGGTACAGGGAATAGTACAAGGTGTAGGATTCAGACCCACAGTTTATAGAATAGCTAATGGAATGAACATTAATGGTTATGTAAGAAACCTTGGAAATATCGTTGAAATAGTTATTGAAGGTCAAAAAAAAGACATAAATGAGTTTATAACTAATTTAAAAGACAATAAACCCCCAATATCCAAGATAAACTCTATTACAATAGAATGGATTGATCATCAAAACAGTGCTGCATTTCATGATTTCAAAATACTTGAAAGCTCGGAAAACTTCTCAGGATCATCAGTGATCCCACCCGACATTGCCACCTGCAACAACTGCCTAGATGAGGTGTTCAAAAATTCAGATAGAAGGAAAAACTATCCTTTTACAGCCTGTACAGACTGCGGTCCCCGTTTCACTGTAATAAGTTCAATTCCATACGACCGCGAACGAACGTCAATGAATAATTTTCCACTCTGCGAGGAATGTGAAGTTGAATATAAAGATCCCGAAGACCGTAGGTATCATGCTGAAGCTACATGTTGTCCTGTCTGTGGACCTGAAGTGTTTTTATATCGTGAAAAGACTATTGAAAGTAAAAATCCTATTAAAAAAGCGGCTAGGCTAATTGACGCCGGAAATATTCTCGCAATTAAGGGTATTGGAGGCACACACCTTGTTGTTAAGACAACTGAAGACCATCCTGTGCAAGAACTTAGAAAAAGGCTTGGAAGATACAGCCAGCCCTTTGCGTGTATGTCAAAAGATATAAAAACTGTCAAAACCTTTGCAAAAATTTCAGATCTGGAAAAGAATGTTTTAGAATCTAGAAGACGGCCTATAGTGGTTTTGAACAAAAATGATGATTACATGCTCTCATCATCTGTATCCCCTGATCTTCACAACCTTGGAGTGATGCTTCCCTACTCAGCACTGCACCACATACTCTTCAGTTACACCAAAGAACCAGCATATATAATGACTTCTGCAAACATACCCGGGGAGCCCATGCTTATTGAAAATAGAGAAATAACTTCCAAACTCAATGGAATCGCAGATTATTATCTCTTACACAACCGTGAAATAGTTAATCGATGCGATGATTCTGTAATAAGGTTCAGAGGCAATGAAATGGCGTTTATAAGACGTTCCAGGGGTTATGTACCCGAACCTTATGACTTTTCTGGTATAGCAGATGATTTGAACGTACTTGCTCTTGGTCCAGAGATAGATGTGACGTTTTCACTACTTAAAGAGGGAAAATGTTATGTTTCTCAACATATAGGAGACACTACTAAATATGAAACTTTCAGATACTTGCAAAGAGCTGTGGATCATATGATGGAAATAACCAAAACAGAAAATATCGATGTGGTTGCATGCGATCTTCATCCAATGTTCTTTACTACCAAACTTGCAGAAAAGATGAGTAAAGAATTCGATTCTGATATTATAAAGGTTCAACACCACCATGCTCATGCAGCAGCCCTAAGTGTGGATAATAATATTGATGAACTAATATGCATAGCTGCAGATGGTGTAGGATATGGAGATGATGGAACTGCTTGGGGAGGTGAAATACTTCTTTCACAAGGATCAAGCTGCGAGAGATTGGCAAGTTTAATGCCGCAAACCATGGCTGGTGGTGATTTAACAACTAAATATCCTGTTAGAATGGTGATATCCCTGCTTCACAGTCACATGGATACAAAACAACTTGTTAAACTTATGAAAACAAGTTACATAGATTACTTCAAACATGGAGAGATGGAAGTGGATCTTGTTCTAAAACAACTTCAAAACGGTTTTAACACAAGTATAACGACCAGTACAGGTAGAATCCTTGATGCACTATCGGCTGCCCTTAGAATATGTGGAAAAAGAACATATGAAGGTGAATGTGCAATGAAACTCGAATCTGCAGCTTATCGTGGCAGAAATACTCTCGAAATACCTGTTGAAATTGAAATTAATAACGGAATGGAGTTTCTAAACACATCCCAGATACTGAACTCTGCTCTAGAGATGAAAGAAAAAGGAGAGAGAGTAGAAGATATAGCTCGTGCAGCACAAAAAGCAGTTGCATTGGGTCTTGCTGAAATGGCGGTAAATGCTGCAGAAAATATTGGAGTAAAAGTCATAGGTGGTTCCGGAGGAGTATTCTATAATGAGGCAATAAGTGTGACTGTACGTAAAGCCGTTGAATCTGCAGGTTACACCTTTGTTCAACATAAAAACTCCTGCGCAGGTGATGGTTCAGTTTCCATGGGACAAGCTGCAGTAGCATCTTGGAAATTCAAAGGCATATGATTAGAAATTTTGTTAATACTTTCAATTATAACAAATCAAATAATGAGAAGAATATTATTCTTGGTATTATAATTATGACCTATTTATCAGGTTTGTTTGAGGTTCTGGTTGAGGATTTTTTTCTTTAATTTCAAGTTCTGATAGAAGCCTTTCAGCATGTTTCTTTGCATCATCGTATTTTTTAATGAGTTTTTGAAGTTCTTCGGTAACCTCAGTTTCGCCCATGTGAATTCTGCCCTCAAGTGTGTAAAGTTCTGAAAATTCTTGACCTATGACGTTCATTTTGATTGCACCAGGACCTATAAAAATTTGTATTTGAATGTCCTGGGAAATGTCATAGTACTTTCTAGGTCTTCCTCTTTCGATTTTTTGGAACGAAGAACTTAAAAGTCCAAGTTCCTCCATTGCCCTGAGATGTTCAATAATAGCCTTCTGTCCCACTTCAAGTTCCTTTGATATTTCACTTACAAATCTGGGTTCGTCAGTTAAAAGGTTAATTATATCCCTTCGGGTTTTACAGCCCATTACATCGAGTATTGCTTCTAAATCCATGTCTATACCACTTACTGGTTTTATGATCTTTATGAGTTATAATTATTAGGTAGTTATTTAGCTAGTTGTGCGAAAGGTTTATATAACCTTTTGTAACTATAATAGTTAAAGGTTACTGTTCTTTTTATACCATATAAAAGGTGAATGAATGAATGATAAACAAAAATTAGAGAAGTTAAAAAAGGATCTGAGCCGTTTGGAATTTGATATCAATGAAAAAAGAGAGGATATTCAGAAAAAGGATGAAGAGATCCAGAATTTAGAGGATAAAATTGAGGATTACCATTCTCAATTACTAAGACTACACGCAGACTTCGATAACTACAAAAAACGATCAGAAAAAGAGATTAAAGAATATGTTAAATATGCAAATGAAGGCCTGATCCTAAAGATTATAGAAGCCTATGAAGACCTTGAAAGAGCTTTAAAAGCAGATAAGTCCCACGACCTAAAGGAAGGTTTGAAAATGATACACAAAAAACTCAAAACCATACTAGAAGGAGAAGGACTATGTGAGATAGAAACATCTGGAGAGAAATTCGACCCTTATAAGCACGAAGCTCTGATGGTAGAGGCTAATAAAGATTATGATGAAGGAACTGTTATAGAAGAACTTGGAAAGGGATATACCCTTGATTCTAAGGTAATAAAGTATTCAAAAGTTAAAGTATGTAAAAAGAAGTAACCTTGGATATATGAAGAATAAATTAAGTTTATAGTGAATTTTGTAAAAAGAGGTGAATATTATGGCAAAGAAAGAGAAAATAATAGGTATAGACTTGGGTACAAGTAATTCAGCAGCTGCTGTACTCCT
>Ga0302161_10000257_pt1 | contig 13977 bp, 12 predicted proteins | sample I_Fen_E2_1_FD_193498 | JGI IMG/M metagenome (GOLD analysis project Ga0302161, IMG submission 193498) | Peat permafrost microbial communities from Stordalen Mire near Abisko, Sweden - I_Fen_E2_1 | ecosystem: Environmental > Terrestrial > Soil > Wetlands > Permafrost | place: Sweden: Abisko...
ATAATTACTATTCATTATGAAGCAGATCAACATATAGATAGAACAATTAATTATATTAAGTCAAAAGGCATAAAGGCAGCAATTTCATTAAATCCAGGAACTCCAACAAGCGTATTAAAGGATTTAATAGCAAATTTAGATATGGTTTTAATAATGTCTGTAAATCCAGGTTACGGAGGACAAAAATTTATACCATATTGCTTAGATAAAATTAGAGAAATAAAAGAATTTAGTAGTAAGCTTAATCCATCACTATTAATAGAAGTCGATGGAGGCGTAGATAAAACGAATGTAAAAGAAATTATAGAAGCTGGTGCTAATGTAATTGTTGCAGGTTCTGCTGTATTTAATGGGGGAGAAATAAGTGATAATATAAAGAAATTGAGGGGGTAATACTTTGAATGTGATGATTGTAACTGGAGGTATAGCACCTTCAGAAATGCTATTAAGGGATTATCTTGATAAGGTAGATTTTATAATAGCTGCTGATAGTGGAAGTGAATGCCTCTACAATTATAATATTGTTCCGGATTTGCTACTTGGAGATTTTGATTCTGTTAAAAAAGAAATTTTAGATAATGCAAAATTAAAAATAAAAGAAGTTTTAGAGTTTCCACCAGAAAAAGATTATACAGATACTGAAATTGCAATAATGGAAGCTATTAAAAGAGGGGCAAAGAAAATATATTTATTTGGAGCTATTGGATCTAGAATGGATCATACTTTAGGAAATATAGGACTTCTTTTAACGACCAAAAGAAGAGGTGCAACTTTAGAAATAATCGATGACAATAATAGACTTTATATAGGCGAAAAGAAAATGAAGTTGTTTGGAGAATATGGTGAAAACATATCTTTTCATGCATTATGTGATAAAGTTAAGAGTTTTAATATTAGAGGGGCTAAATACAATTTAGAGACTTGTGATATAAGCTTGTTAGATCCAAGAGCTATATGTAATGAATTTATAGATACTCCAATAGAAATTAGTTATGAAGAAGGAGAGTTATTAATTCTTCACTCAATTGATTAAATTACGCTCCGTTTTTAAAGTTATTTTTTTAGATGACTAAAAGTTGGAACATTTTTAAGAGTAACTGAATATTAATATAATAAGACGAAATTAATTTCAAGATGGCGTTTTGTATTATTAATATTTAGGAGGGATAACTATGAAAATAATAGCGTTTAAATTGCCAAAATTCTTATCAAATATAATAAAATTTTTTAGAAGAAAAAACTAGAGTATACATAAGGCATATTTTATTATTTGTATTTTTTCTTTCAGATGCCTAAATAACTCTAAAAAACAAAAAATGCAATTGGGATAACAATTGCATTTTTTATTATGAACTTATATTGCTCTTTGAACCTTACCGGATCTAAGGCATCTTGTACATACATGAACAGTTCTTGGTGTTCCGTTAACTAAAGCTTTTACTTTCTTTATGTTAGGAGCCCAAGTTCTCTTTGATTGACGATGTGAATGGCTGTATTGTACACCTGCTACAACACCCTTATCACAAATTTCGCATCTTCTTGCCATTAGAAAACACCTCCTTATATTGCAAAGATAATCATCTTCAATAGGACAGACTAAATTATACCATAGGAAAATATAATAGGCAAGATAAAATATTATATTTTATTTTGTGTGCCTTAGTTTATAATATATATCATCTGAATACTTGAATAAAATATTGTTCTAATATAAAATATATATAGGATATAAGATTTTAGGAGGAATATGAATGATTGGATTTTCAAATGAAAATGGTAGTATAAATTATTCAGAAGAAGTTTTAGCTAAAATTGTTGGATTATCTACAATGGAATGCTATGGAGTAGTTGGTATGGTGTCAAAAAATGCTAGCGAAGGACTTTGGGAGCTTATGGGCATAGAAAATTTAAGCAAAGGTGTAAAATTACAATTAATAAATGAAAATAAATTACAAATAGAATTGTTTGTAATGGTTGAATACGGAACAAAAATATCTGTTATATCTAATAATATAATTCAAAAGGTTCGTTATAGTGTTGAAAATTATACAGGTCTTAAGGTTTCATCTATAACAGTAAATGTGCAAGCGGTTAGAGTTTAGGAGGTTAAACTGAATGGAATATACAAAAATCAATGGCCATGATTTTTACAACATGGTTGTTAATGCTAGTAATAGATTATTAGAACAAAGTGATTTTGTGAATGCACTAAATGTATTCCCAGTTCCTGACGGAGATACTGGAACTAATATGTCGATGACATTTAAAGCAGCAGTTAAAGAAATAGAAAATATAAATACTGATTCTATAGGAGAGATATCTAAAAAGTTAGCAAAAGGTGCATTAATGGGTGCTAGAGGTAACTCAGGGGTTATATTATCTCAAATACTTAGAGGGATTTCTAAAGGGTTAGAAGGAAAAAAAGAAGTAGATGTTACTGAATTTGCAATTGGTTTTTTTGAAGGGTCAAAATCGGCATATAAGGCAGTTATGAGACCAACAGAAGGAACTATACTTTCTGTAATTAGAGCAGCATCAGAAGCGGCAATAGCCTCTGATGCAAAAGATATAGTAAGTTTTATGGAAGAAGTAACAATTAAAGCAAAAGATATGTTAGACAGAACTCCAGAATTGTTACCAGCACTAAAAAAGGCTAAGGTAGTTGATTCAGGTGGTATGGGACTTTATATTATAATTAAAGGCATGCTTGAAGCTTTGAAGGATGGAATTAAAGCGGAAATAAAGGATATAGCAATAGGTACACCAGGGAATACTGTAGTTAGCTCTATTGAAGAAATAGATATTAAGTTTGGTTATTGCACTGAATTTATAATTCTTGGAGATGCAAAACGTGCAAAAAATTTCCAAAATGAAATAGAACCTCTGGGAGATTCTATGATTGTTGTTGGATATGATGATGTTATTAAGGTTCATATACATACGAATAATCCTGGATTAGTATTATCAAAGGCAGTAGCTATTGGAGAACTATCAAAAATTAAAATCGATAATATGAGAGAAGAACACAGAGAGCTTATAATTAATGCTAAGGATAAAGAATTAAGTGGTGATAAGATAGAAGAAAACAGTTCTAAAATCCAAGATGAGGATATAGAAGATGAAAAGAAGAAATATGGATTTATAACAGTAGCCATGGGAGATGGAATCTCAAACATATTTAAAGACTTAGGTATAGATCATGTTATTGAAGGTGGTCAAACAATGAATCCATCTACTCAAGATATTTTGGATGCTGTTAACAAGATAAATGCTGATCATATTTTTATTATGCCAAATAATAAAAATATAATTATGTCAGCTAATCAAGCAGCAGAAATATCAGCTAAAGATATACTTGTTGTACCTACAACAACTATTCCTCAAGGGATAGCATGTGCGACTATGTTTAATTTTGATTCTGAAGTTGAGGATAATTTTAATAATTTAAAAGGTACTATTGAAGACGTGAAAACTGGTTCGGTAACTTATGCAGTTCGCGATACTGAAATTGATGGAATTGACATTAAAGAAGGAAATATGCTAGGGCTAGTAGAAGGCAAAATAAAAGAAGTTGGCGAAGATAAGAAAATTGTTGCAATTAAAGTCCTAGAGGATATGATAGATGATGAGAGTGAGCTCATTACTGTATATTATGGTAAAGAAGTAACCGATGAGGAAGCTAATGAATTTCAACTTGAGTTACAAGGAAAATATGGAGAGCTAGATATTCAATTCTATAAGGGAAATCAACCTCTTTACTATTTTTTAATGTCAGTAGAATAAGACAATAATAAACTGTTTCAAAATAAATGATTTCAACTAAATATTTTGGGATTTTTTATGTATACAATTTAAATTAATGCACAATGCACAATGAACAATTCACAATTAATGAATTAAATACTATTTGATTTTATAAAGATAGTATTTTTAGAAATCTTTAATTGTGCATTGTAAGCTGTACATTGTGCATTAAAGTTTTTAGTTTTAATATCGGTCTAAAGAGGAAAGTGTGTTAGCGACACTTAAATATAGAATAAATTAGACTATTGAGATAGATGTTTATTAGTTGGAAGGAGGCAGAACGTTGGATATATATAGTAATATTTCTGCTTTAAAAGGAGTAGGTCCAAAAGCTACTGAAAAATTGAATAGATGTGGAATTTTTAATATATTAGATATTTTATTATATTTCCCAAGAGATTATGAATTTGTAGATGGGAATGCACAGTTTGAAAGTATTACTGGAGAAGATAAGCAAATATTAAAATGTGAAGTTATTAGATTTAGAAGTGACATTAAAACCAAAACTGGTAAGGTGATCACAACAATAGATTTTAATTATGATGGATATACGATATCTGCTAAGTGGTTTAACCAAAGATATATAAGAAATTCTTTTAGATTAGGTAAAATATATAATTTAATGGGTAAGTTTAAAAGAATAGGTAATACGTTAGAAGTAGTTAATCCTGCTATTACTTGTGAAGAAGCACTTTGCAGTGAAATCTTACCTAAGTATCCTTTAAAGGGAGATATAAGTAATAAATTATTTGAAAAGCTGACTAATGAGATCTTATCAAATATGGAAGTTAAAGAAAACTTATCTAAGGAAATAGTAGATAAATATTCTTTACTATCTTTAAATGATGCTATAAGAAGTATACATTTCCCAGACAATAAAGAAGTACTGGAAAAAGCAAAAATAAGACTGAAATTTCAAGAATTATTTACATATTCATTAAAATTATTGCTTCTAAAGTATAAGCTTAAAAAAAATACAAACGGAATATTTTTTGAATGGGTAGATGAATTTAGTCATTTTAAAGAAAAATTACCATTCCCACTCACAAATGCTCAAACCAGAGTTGTACGTGAAATTTTAAGAGATCAAAAATCAAATTTTTCGATGAATAGATTGATTCAAGGTGATGTTGGAAGTGGAAAAACGATAGTTGCTCTAATAGCTATTTTTAATGTTATTAAGAATGGCTACCAATGTGCTTTTATGGCTCCAACAGAAATTCTTGCAAGTCAGCATTTTGAAGAAGCTAAAAAAATTTTTGAGGATTTTAATATAGAAATAGAATTATTAACAGGATCAACTACTTTAAAGGAAAAGCAAAGAATCAAAGAGAGAATCAAAACATTAGAACCTATTTTGGTAATAGGAACTCATGCACTTTTCCAAGATGATGTAGAATTTAGAAAATTAGGACTAATAGTAACTGATGAACAACATAGATTTGGTGTGGAACAAAGAAGTAAGCTTATAAATAAAGGGAGAAGAGCAGATTGTTTAGTTATGACAGCTACACCTATTCCTAGAACTTTAGCTTTATACCTCTATTCAGATTTGGATGTATCTATAATTGATGAATTACCACCAGGTAGAAAGAAAATAGATACTAGATTTTATGTAGAAGCTCAAAGAGATATAGGTTATGATTTGGCGTATAATGAAATAAAAAATGGAAGACAAGTATATATTGTTTGTCCACTTATTGAAGAAGATGAAAAGGAAGAATTAAGTTCAGTTGAAACTGTATATAATAGGCTTACAACTGGAATTTTTAAAGATTTAAAAGTTGAAATTCTTCACGGAAAAATGAAAGGGTCAGAAAAAGATGAAATAATAAAGAGATTTAAAAATAATGATTTTAATGTTTTAATTTCAACTACTGTAATTGAAGTTGGTGTCAATGTTCCTAATGCTTCAGTTATGATCGTTGAAAATGCAGAAAGATTTGGCCTTTCTCAGCTTCATCAATTAAGAGGGAGAGTTGGACGCGGAGCGTATTCGTCTTATTGCATATTAATAGCAAAGGCTAAAAGCAATACAACTAAAAAGAGGATGCAAATAATGACAGAATGTAGTGATGGTTTTTTAATATCAGAAAAAGATTTGGAACTTAGAGGTGCAGGAGAAATGTTTGGTAGAAAACAAAGTGGAGATGAAGGATTTATACTTGCAAATCTTTATGATGATATAAAAATATTAAGATGTGCTAAACTAGAGGCAAATAATATGTTGCAAAATGAATGTGATTTAAATAGAGAAATAATAAATGAAATTACCAAAAACTTAGAAAAAAGCAGTAAATATATTTGCTTTAATTAATTTGAAATATTATGCATAGTTGTGTTAATATATCATTAGCACATTAGAAAAGAATAACAAGTCAGTATGCTAGTATATTTCGTGTCAAACTATGTTGCCATGTTTGCCTAATAGGACCACTATGAGATAAACATTACTTCTTGTCTAACGCAAAATATACATGGCATCTTTGGCTCGTTATTTTCTATTATATACTTTAAGGAGGAATAAAATTTTGAGGATAATAGCAGGAAAAGCAAGAGGACATAAATTAATACCTCCAGCGACAATGGAAACTAGACCTACATTAGATAGAGTTAAGGAAGCTATGTTTAGCACAATTCAGCCATATATACCAGAGGCGATGGTTGTAGATGTTTTTTCAGGAACAGGAAGTTTGGGATTGGAATCTGCAAGCAGAGGAGCAAGTGAGGTTTATTTATTTGATAAGAGTTCAGAAACATTTCCATTATTAAAGCAAAATGTTGAAAATCTTAAATTTCAAGATTTTTGTTTTCCAATAAATACTGATGCATATGCAGGGCTTAAACAATTAGCAAGTAAGGGGAAAAAATTTGATATAATATTTATAGATCCACCTTATTGTAAAGAAATGATTCCAGAAGCTATGAAAATAGTTAAGGAGTACCAATTGTTAAAGACAGATGGAATAATAGTTACTAAAATAGATAGTATTGAAACAATTTATGAAGGATATGAGGACATAAAGTTAATTAAGAGCAAAAGGTATGGAAATACAACTGTATGTTATTATAAGTATGAGGAGAAATAAACAATGAAAATTGCAGTATATCCAGGAAGCTTTGACCCTATAACTAATGGACATTTTGATATTATAAAACGAGGGGCAAAGGTTTTTGATAAAATTATAGTAGCAGTATTAGTTAATGTGGATAAAAAGTATCTTTTTGAAGTTGATGAAAGAGTTGAATTAATAAAAAAAGTGACAAGAGATATAGAAAATGTTGAAGTTAGAAGTTTTAATGGGCTTTTAGTAAACTTTCTGAAAGAATGTAATTCTAATATAATTCTAAAGGGATTAAGAACGACTTTTGATTTTGAATATGAGTTACAAATGGCATTTATGAATAGTGAATTAGATCGCAATATTGAAACTATATGTATGATGTCATCTTCTGAAAATTTACATATAAGTTCGTCAAATGTTAAGCAAGTAGCTAAATTTGGAGGAAATATTGAGGGGCTTGTTCCGAATGAAGTTGTATCAGATATAATATCTAGAATAAATATCTAAGGAGTGTTTTTATGGAAAAAATGGATGTAAATATTATAGAATTATTAGAATATTTACAAGATTTGGTGGAAAATTCATCAAAGGTGCCAATGAGTGGTAGGGTTATGATTGATAAAAAAGAAATTATTGAAGTTATTGATCAAATAATTAATTATATGCCAGATCAATTTAAAAAAGCTGAATGGGTTATGAATGAGAGAGAACGAATATTAAATGAAGCTAAAAAAGAATATGATTCTGTTAGAAAAGACACTATGACAATGATGAAGCAAAATGTTGAAAAACATGATATTGTAAAGGAAGCAAAAATAAGAGCTGAAGAAATTATAAACTCAGCACAACGAGATGCTAAGGCTATAAGACTAGGCTCTAGAGATTATTCTGATGAAATATTAACTCAATTAGATAAAGAAATAGAAGATCAAAAGATAAAATTAATAAAAAGCCTCCAAGGTAGTTTTGAATCAGTTGCAAAGAATATAGATACAAGTTTAACTGGTGCATGTGATATTATAAAAGATAATGTTAAAGAATTACGTAGCATGAAAAAATAACTTAGAAACCTTATTAAGTATATATAATAAAAGTGTTAATAAAGAGAATACCAATATTGGATAAAAATGTGTATATACACTCATAGAAGAATTTATTCCAAGATTAGATGTGTATATGCTTGTAGGTAAGATTTGTAATAATATATAAGTTATAATAAAACTAAATATTCCTTGGATTAGCTTTAAAAAAATATATTTACTATAATGAATTTTAGTATCGCTCACAAAAGAGCTAACTTGTGCAATTACAGCTAGACCTGAAAATGAACATAAGAAGCTTATCATACTTAATTTAAGTGGAAGTGAAAGAGAAAGTGTAGATATTAGGCTACATCCATTTGTCATTTCTATACTTCCTAAAAATAAAAAGTATAAAGTTCCAACCGGTAAGCTAAAAAAATTCTCCAATTGTTCAAACATAATATAAAAATAAACATTATGTTTAATTAGAGATATTAAAACGGAAAAAATTATGATAAATCCACCAATAGCTAAGGTGGTATTTATTCCATTTTGAACTGCATTTTTTATTGCGGAACCAAAATTTATAATTTCATATTTAGGACAAGACAGAGAACTTACTTTGATTGGGGTTCTCTTTTTTTTTGTTATAAATCCTATGAATATAAGTGATGAGTAATTTCCAATAAGCAAAATATAACCTAAAGCTAGATTCCCGAGTAAAGTTCCAGCAACAGAACCAATTAAAAATAATGGACCAACATTAGAAGCTATATTTAAAAGTCTCTCATACTCATTTTTTTCAATATATTCCATAGAATATAAATCAACACAGTACTTTGCACCTAACGGATAGCCACATAAAATGCTGGCTACAATAGGAAAAGAACAATTCTTAGAAAGCCCTAAAGGTTTGCAAATTAAAGGGCCAAGAAATTTGGAATAAAGGTTTATTCCGTCATAATATATTAGTAAATTACAAATAACTATAAAGGGAAATGTTGTTGGTAATATAGATTTATACCATAATTCACATCCATCAATAGCAGCAGAAATACATTGTTTTATATTTAATATAAAAAGAATTATTAATATGGAAATAAATATGCAAATAACAATATTTTTTTTTATATTAAGTTGCTTAATTAAAATAACAATTAAGCTTATAATTAAAAACCATAAGATAACAACATATATCATGAAATCACTCCAATCTTTATTTCATATTCATGATTATGTATATTCTTATGGTTATGTAAAATATTACTATATTATGATAGGACCTTTTAAATAATCTTCCATAGGATTTACTTTTGAATTTAAAAGAGAATATGCTTTAGTCCCTAAAATATCAATTTTCATATGGTCACATAAATTATTTTTTGGAACTTTAGTTATTACATTAATATTATCTTTAGATTTTATATTCTTTAGCATATTACGTCCCATAGAATTAAAACCAAGAACTCTTGCATAAGGTGCAGGCATTTTAGATAAGTTAAATAAATCAAAGTCTTCAAGATTCAAAAAACTTTGAGCAAGTATTCTATTAATTCTAGTATAAGTATATCTTTTACTCTTGGAATTTAGGATTAATTCATTTAAAGAATTGGAATTTAAAATTTCTTTTAATATTCTGTTTTCTAAGCCTTCTGAAATATCAGGTAATTTTAAAAGAGATTTTTCGTTTGTGAGCAATTTATATTTAATATATTTAAACATATCCTCTTCAAAAATGAATGGATAACCTGAAGAAGATAAATCACATAGAATATTGTAACTAACTTGTGGGAGAACATTAATTAATTCATTTAATGAATTTTCCCTAAGATGTTTTCTTATGGAAGTAGCTGAAGAAAAAAGTGAATCTAAATTACTATTATTGTAAGATGCACCTTCTCGTTTTAATGTTCTAGGTATTATTAAACTATTTAATGTTCTTAAAGCTTTTATATATTCAATGCCTAAAATATTATTGGAATTAGATAATACATTAAAAACGTCATTACAATTTAAATAATCATTAAGAGCATTTGCACGGCTTAAATGGAAAGGTAAGCCTAAATTCAAATTATTTTTCAAAAGAATTTTATATTCATAAGGCTCAGAAACTAGAACTTTTGCTATATCATCTAGTGTATCTATATTTCCTTCTTCACTTCCAAAGTATAGATAGTCCACTATACCTAAAGAATTAAGAAGGGATACGCTTCCAAAAGCAAAATGTTCTGCAGAAGATATTGAATAAACTAGAGGTAATTCTAAAACCAAATCAACTCCATTTTTAATAGCCATTTCTGCTCTTTTCCATTTATCTATAATTGCAGGTATTCCTCTTTGCATAAAGTTTCCACTCATGACGCAAACTACACCATCTGAATTTGTATGGTGTTTTGCATTTTGAAGATGATATTTATGCCCTTTGTGAAAAGGATTATATTCTGTGATTATTCCTGTAATTATTATAATCATCTCCTTTTTAATAAAAATAAAAAAATCCAAAGTATAAATTATATATAAGTTATAATTAATAAGTTACATTACTTTTAAGTAACTTGGTACCTAAAGTTAGTATAGCATATATAATATATTTGCCAAGAAAAGTAATGAAGATGACTTACAAAATAATTGTTAAAAAATATACTTTAATGGTATTGCTATATTAAGTAGAAGTTTCAGGAATATTCAGAATATTATGAAAATAATGAGTTTTATATCAATGGATTTTTAGGGAAAAAAATCAGCATATATTGTATTTATATTAAGTATTATGTGCTTTTAATTGTTTATAGTTAAAAATATGTTAGAGTATATTGAAATTTTTGATATATATACATTACTTAAGGGAGAACATTTAGTGATATTTACTAATGAATTAAAAAGTAATTTCATATAAAATGTAATTGTTAAAAAAAATACTTTTACTATATTGTTATTTTACAATCGTGTTATCAGATAATTTAGATTATTGCCAATCTAAAGACTTCTATTTTATAGCGGATTTAGGTTGAAAAAATCACTGATTTAGGAGTATAGTAGTATTAGAGATAGAATATAGAGGGGAGAAAAATATATATGGATCTTATGAAAAAAATATGGACTGATGCACAATCAAACAAGAAGAAAATTGTTCTTCCAGAAGGTAATGAAGAAAGAACTATTGCAGCAGCAGAAAAAATACACAATTTAGGATTAGCATATCCAATTTTAGTTGGTAATAGAGAAGAAATAATAAATAAGTCGAAAGAATTAGATGTAGATTTATCAGGAGTTCAAATAATAGATCCAAATGAAGCGGATAACTTAAATAAATATATTACAGCCTTTTACGAGCTTAGAAAGAAAAAAGGTATGACAATGGAGAAGGCAGACAAAATAGTGAGGGATCCTCTATATTTTGGAACAATGATGGTTAAGTTAGATGATGCGGATGGAATGGTATCGGGAGCTGTTCATACTACTGGAGACTTATTAAGACCAGGATTACAAATAATAAAGACAGCGCCAGGAGTATCTGTTGTTTCAAGTTTCTTTATAATGCAAGTTCCAGGATCAAATTATGGAGAAGAGGGATTATTGCTATTTGGAGACTGTGCAGTTAACCCAAACCCTAATGAGGATCAATTAGCTGCAATTGCAATTGCAACAGCAGAAACAGCTAAGACTTTGTGTAAAATGGATCCTAAAGTAGCAATGTTATCGTTCTCTACCATGGGAAGCGCTGATAATGAATTAGTAGATAAAGTTAGAAACGCAACACAAAAAGCAAAAGAACTAAGACCTGATTTAGATATAGACGGAGAATTACAGTTAGATGCAGCTATAGTTAAAAAGGTGGCAGATCAAAAAGCACCAAATAGCAAGGTTGCAGGGAGAGCTAATGTTTTGGTATTCCCAGATTTACAAGCGGGAAATATAGGATATAAACTAGTTCAAAGATTTGCTAATGCAGATGCTATTGGACCAATTTGTCAAGGTTTTGCAAAACCTATAAATGATTTATCAAGAGGATGTAGTTCAGATGATATCGTAAATGTTGTTGCATTAACAGCAGTTCAAGCACAAACTAATAAGTAGTCTCTGAATTATAAAGTGAATATTAGCTTCAGATGGAGTTTTATTAATATGAATATAATTTTTTCTTCACCTGAAGCTTAGAAGAAGTGATAGTGTAACTGATACTAGCTATCGAATAATATGTTCTCATAAATTTAAAAGAAATAATTAGATTGAAGAATACTAAGGGAGGAAAAATCATGAAAGTATTAGTTATAAATTGTGGAAGCTCTTCATTAAAGTACCAACTTATTGATATGTCTAATGAGGAAGCTTTAGCACAAGGCCTTGTAGAAAGAATTGCAATGGAAGGATCAATCTTAACACAAAAAGTTGAGGGAAAAGATAAATATATTGTTGAAACACCTATGAAAGATCATCAAGTTGCAATTGAACTTGTATTAAAAAGCTTAGTTGATGAAACACATGGTGTAATTAAATCAATGGATGAAATATCGTCAGTTGGACACAGAGTTGTTCATGGTGGAGAAAAATATGCAGCTTCAGTAGTAATTGATGAAGAAGTTCTTAAAAATCTTCAAGATCTTTCAAAACTTGCACCACTTCACAATCCAGCAAATATGACTGGAATAAAGGCTTGTCAAGAGATTATGGCAAATACACCAATGGTTGCAGTATTTGATACAGCATTTCATCAAACAATGCCTCAAAAAGCATTTATGTATCCAGTACCATATAAATTCTATGAAGAAGATCATATAAGAAGATATGGATTCCATGGAACATCACATAAGTATGTAGCTGGTAAAGTTGCTGAATGTATGAACAAGGATATTAAAGATTTAAAGATTATTACTTGTCATATAGGTAATGGAGTAAGTGTTACTGCTGTTGAAGGAGGTAAGTCAGTTGATACAACAATGGGATTCACTCCATTAGATGGTATAATGATGGGATCAAGATGTGGAAGCATAGATCCGTCAATAGTTACTTATTTGATGACAGAAAAAGGATATTCTGCAGCAGAAGTAGATAAGATATTAAATAAAGAATCAGGATGTTTAGGAGTAGCTAATCTTGGAACAGACTTTAGAGATATAAGAAGTGCTGTTGAAGAAAGAAATGATTCTAAGGCATTACTTGTGATGGATATTTATGGATACCAAATTAAGAAACAAATTGGGGCTTATGCAGCAGCAATGGGCGGAGTTGACGGAATCGTATTTACTGCAGGAGTCGGAGAACATGCTCCAGAAATAAGAATAAGATCTTTAAATGATATGGAATTCTTTGGAATAGAATTAGATGAAGAGAAAAATGAGAATCAAAATATTGGAGATGGAATGGAAATTTCAAAACCAAATTCAAAAGTAAAAGTGTTTGTAATTCCAACTAATGAAGAAGTGATGATTGCTAGAGAAACATTAGAATTAGTTAAATAATAACAAGTCAGTATACTAGTCTAGTTTGTGTCATACTATGTGGGTATGTTTGGCTAATAGATGGCTATAAGCCAAACATACCCACGTGTCTGATGCAAAATATACATCAAATATTTGACTTGTTATTTTATTTTATATGTATGAAAAGTAATTTATAATAAATACCTTGACTTTTCAGTACTCAATTTATATAATTAGTTGTGTTTGTTTTATAAATATATGTGCTAAGGAGTGAAAAGGGGAGATTGTTATATAGTTTACAATAAGTTTATTATATAATATACTCTATAATTTTATGAAAGTACAAATTTTAGATATTATTTCAGGTAAAGATAGAAGCAAAAAAATTGATTACACATTTGAGATGCCACAATTTAGCTTTGAAGGAGATATAATTAAACCTATAGGCTCTTGTGAAGTTGTTGGAGTGATTTCATCAGATAGTGATATGTTGATAATTAATGCTAAAATTAAAGCTGATTTAGAAATGATATGTTCAAGATGCTTAGATACCTTTATCTATCCAATAGATATTGATATAGAAGAAAGGTTTACAACTAATAGTAAATCACAAGATGATGAAGCTATTATTGTAATGGATGATGTCTTAGACATCACAGAGATTGT
>Ga0302161_10000260_pt1 | contig 13876 bp, 12 predicted proteins | sample I_Fen_E2_1_FD_193498 | JGI IMG/M metagenome (GOLD analysis project Ga0302161, IMG submission 193498) | Peat permafrost microbial communities from Stordalen Mire near Abisko, Sweden - I_Fen_E2_1 | ecosystem: Environmental > Terrestrial > Soil > Wetlands > Permafrost | place: Sweden: Abisko...
AATTTATTGGACTTTATTAATTATTTGGATGATTGTAATATTTATTATGTCAAATCAACCAGCTAGCATATCAGATTCTCAAAGTGGTAGTATAATAGACATACTTTCTAGAATTGGGCTAGATATGAACAATATTTTTGGACAACTTGCTAATTTTATTGTTAGAAAATGTGCACATTTTTTTGAATATATGATTTTAGCATTACTTGTTTTAAATGTGTTAAAGTTATATTTTAATATGAAGCAAGTTGTTATTATGACAATAGTATTCATATTTCTTTATGCTTGCTCTGATGAGATACATCAATTATTTGTTCCAGGAAGAGAAGGAGCAATTCGAGATGTAATAATTGATACTTGTGGAGGCGTTACTTTAGTATTAATTAAATTATTTGTAAAACATCGAAAAAACTCTGCTCTTTAAAATAAACACATGATAAAATTAGAATAAAGTTATGATCCAAAAGCTAATCGGCTTCACACCTCGATTAGCTTTTTTAGCTTTCTAGTGAATTACAGCCCGCTAATACAAGTCAAATAAGCAAAAAACTGTATTAAACTAGATAGATATGGCGGTGAAAGTTGAATTAAATTAAGATATATAAATGGGTTTCTTAAAACACAGGACTCTTTAGGTAATTTAACTATCACCATTGGCTCACTATACAAACTATTGAAACAAACTAAAAAATTTACATAAAAAGGAATAAAAAATATTAAGAAAACTAAAATAAATTTAATATTATCTTTTATATTTAAAGATTTTAATATTATGGTTAAGGCAAGAATATATATTATATTATAGATTATAGCTAAATAGTGAGTCTTAAATATAGCTTCTATAAACGCCTTGTTGATTGAAGTAATAATAATTAAATATCCTAAGATAGAGCCAACAATAGTCATAGATCTATCCCTCAGTGATTTAAATTCAACACTTAAAATGATAAAAGCTAACAGGTAAAATGAGAATATTTTTTTATTATTACTACAACAAAATTTAAGTAGTAATTAGAAAATTTTAGAATGAACAAATATTTAATATGAATTTTCAGAAAATTAAGAAAATTAAGAGGATTTTAAAAAAATAAATAGAATTATTAATAAAACATAGTATTATAAGGTGAAAGGCAGGTGAAAGCCAGCTTCTAAGGTGACTTAAGGGTTTGGCAGAGTTCATGAAAGATTATAGTATTAAAAATTTAAGAAATGTAGGATTAATGGGACATAATGGAACAGGAAAAACATCTTTGGCAGAAAGTATTTTATATTATTCAAAAATAACAGATAGATTAGGAAAGATTGATGATGGCACTACTGTTTTAGATTTTGATACAGAAGAAAAGAAAAAACAATTTTCTATTTCGCTTTCAGTAGCGCCAATTGAATTAGATCATGTTAAAATAAATCTTATAGATATTCCAGGCTACGCTGATTTCCAAGGTGAATGTATTGAAGGAATGAGAGCTGTAGATGTAGGTATGATAGTTGTTAGTGGAGTTTCAGGAATAAAGGCTGGAACTGAAAGAGCATGGGAATATTGTAATAAAATTAAATTGCCTAGAACAATTTTTATAAATAAATTAGATAGAGAAAATGCAAGCTTTGATAAGGTATTATCTTCTCTTAAAGAAAAATTTGGAATAAGTGTAGTTCCTATTCAATATCCAATAGGAGAAGAAGATAATTTTAAGGGCGTAATAAATATTATATCTAAGCAAGCTAGAATATATGATATGAAAACAAAAAAAATAGAGATATTAGAGATACCAGAAGAATTAATGGATGAAGTTGAAAAATGTAAAAAAATGATTATGGAAGCTGTAGCAGAAACCGATGAAACTTTACTTGATAAATATTTTAATGAAGGTGAATTAAGTGACGAAGAAATATATAAAGGATTAATAAGTGGATGCGCTAGCGGAGATATTGCACCTGTTATGTGTGGAAGTGCAACTAAAATCATAGGAATGGATTCTTTAATTGATGATATAGTAGAATGTTTTCCTTCACCAGAATATGCAATTCCACAAAAAGCTTTAGATGTTGTAAAAGGTGAAGAGATTTTCATAAACCTTGATCAAGAAAAACCTTTTTCAGCATTAATATTTAAAACTATTGCAGATCCATTTGTAGGGAAAATATCATTCTTTAGGGTTATAACAGGAGAAGTAAGGGAAGATATGACGGTATTAAATGTTAATAAGGATAAGACTGAAAAACTTTCTCATATTTGTTTTATTAGAGGTAAGACGCAAATACCAGCTAAAAGTATTATTGCAGGGGATATAGGTGCAATTTCTAAATTACAATATACAAGTACAGGAGACACATTAGCTAGTTTGAATTTTAAAATTATGTATGATAAGATGAATTTCCCAAAAGCAGTTTGCTCTATGGCTGTAATACCACAAGCTAAGGGGGATGAAGAAAAGATATCTCAAGCATTAAATAAGTTAAAAGAAGAGGATCCTGTTTTTGAAATATCTAGAGATATAGAAAATGCAGAAATTATTATTTCGGGATTAGGTGAAACTCATATTAACATAATTGCAAGTAAAATAAAAAGCAAATTTGGTGTGGACGTAGTATTAGATTTGCCTAAAGTTCCTTATAAAGAAGCTATAAAAGGCTTTGCAGATGTACAAGGAAAACACAAAAAGCAGTCTGGTGGACATGGTCAATATGGAGATGTTGTTATTAAGTTTGAACATAGGGGTGATGACGTAGAAGATTTAGAGTTTATAGACAATGTTGTTGGTGGTGCGGTTCCAAGAAACTTCATACCAGCCGTAGAAAAGGGATTAAGAGATTGTATATCACATGGAGTTTTAGCTGGATGTCCAGTTATAGGACTTAGAGCAACGCTTCATGATGGATCATATCATGCTGTGGATTCGTCTGAAATGGCATTTAAGATGGCTGCATCTATAGCCTACAAGAAAGGCCTTGAACAAGCTAGTCCAATTTTATTAGAGCCTATAATGAAAGTAGAAGTTATATTACCTAATGAATATATGGGAGATGTAATAGCTGATATAAATAAAAAGAGAGGTAGAATAATTGGTATGGAATCAGAGGGTGAGAAACAAAAAGTTACAGCTGAAGTTCCACTTGCAGAAGTAAGAAGGTATGCTACTGAATTACGTTCATTAACTCAAGGCAGAGGAACATTTACAAAGGAGATTGTAAGGTATGAAGAAGTTCCAGAAGTAGAATTAGTAAAAGCTATAGAAAGTGTAAATAAATTAAGAAAATAAAATTTATAGAATATATCCATTGAAATAAAGGTCATGCATTTGAAAAGCATGACCTTTATTTCTAGTTCTATATAATTTTAAAGTATGAGTATATTTTGGAACTAGGAGAGATATGAAATTTGTCTGCTAACATTCTGAATTCATATAGTATTACTGTGACATAAATAAATTCTATTCTGCATTATTTACTTATTTAAGATTAAAGAAAGGTTAACTCTATTTTAGCAAATGAGGGTAATTTTACATTAATTAGAATAGGATAAAATTACTTATATGAAGACATACTACTTTTAGGAATATTATATAAATTTTAAAAAAATATATTGCAAGGAGGATAAATTAATGTCAGATTATAGTATGAACATTAGTGGGAATATAGAATTAAGTGATTACAGTAATATATTTGACTATTTAAATATAATAGATAAAGATGATAATTTTGTAATAAGAATTAATAAAGATAACAAAGGAGACATAGATGTAATCAACTCAATGCTTCAGGATAATAAATTTATTATTAACTATACACATTATGATGATTTTGGCAACTATTACATTAGCGCAAATAAAGCATCTTCAAGAAATAATATTTAAAATACAGGTTTTATTAATATGACATAATATAGTATAATAGCTATTAGAATAAATTGTTTTTATTGAAGAAATAAATTGAAATGAAGGAGAGTTATTTTATGCAAAATTATGTTGTAGGAGTAGATTTAGGAGGCACTAAGATAAATACTGCCTTATCTAATTTAAATGGAGAGGTAATAAGTCAAACAACAGTGCCAACAAATGCTAACGAAGGAGAAATTCCTGTACTTAATAGAATTATTGAATCTATAGAAAAAGTAATTAAGGATGGTTCAGCTACTTATGAAGAAATAAAGGGAATAGGAATAGGTTCACCAGGACCTTTAGATGCAGAAAAAGGAACAATAATCTATACACCAAATCTTCCGTTTAAAAACTTTAATTTAGTTGAACCATTAAATAAGAAGTTTGGAGTACCTGTGTTTTTAGATAATGATGCAAACGTTGCAGCTATTGGAGAATATATGTTTGGAGCAGGGAAAGGCGCTAAACATGTAGTATTCTTTACAGTAAGTACTGGAGTAGGCGGAGGAGCTGTTTTAAATGGGAAAGTATATAGAGGACACACTTCAAATGCTTTAGAAATTGGACATATGACAGTAGCACCAGATGGTCCAAGATGTAACTGTGGAAACATTGGTTGTGTAGAAGCAACATCATCAGGAACTGCAATTGCAAAAAGGGGACAAGAAGCATTAACTAGTAAAGTGGAAACTTCATTAAGAAAATATGAGACTGTTACTTCATATGAAGTGTTTACAGAAGCAGCAGCAGGAGATCCAGTTTGCAAAGATATAATTGATAATGCATTAAATTATTTAGGAATAGCAGTAGCCAATGCAGTAGCAATTTTTGATCCAGAAATAATAATAATTGGTGGTGGAGTAGCAGCTGCAGGAGATATAGTTTTCGATACAGTAAGAAAAGTAGTTGATAAGAGATGTTTTAAATCTATGGCGGCATCAGTTAAAATTGTTCCAGCAGGATTAGGCACAAATGCAGGAGTAATAGGAGCAGTAGCATTAGCATTGCTTGAAACAGAAGATAAATAATAATTTACTAAGGTTATAATATTTTTAATTCCTATCTAAAGAGATGGGAACATTAGAATGGCTGGAAATAATATAAATTTTTAATAGTATGAATAAGCAGGAGTGATTATACATACAATAGAAGTATAGAAGCTCTCTTGCAATGAATTTTTTCTTCTCATACATATTACTAATTTAATTTTAAGTAAAGGCTTTTGTAAAAAACTTTTTGTTTTTTTATTATTTAAGTGTTTACTCAAAATACATTGAGATGAAAAAATTTTTTATATAAGCTATCTCTAAATTTAATTTAGAGATAGCGTATTATAAAAAAAATAGACCTATCCAGTATTTAATTGGATAGGTCTTAAATTTTTATTGTATTAAAATAATTTACAATTAATCATTAATAATCAAGAATTGTTAAAAATAATACAAAAAAAATTTTTATAAACAAATAAAAAGAAGAAGGTAATAAAGATGAAAGCAGAAATTATAGCTATAGGAACAGAAATATTATTAGGAGACATAATTAATTCTAATGCTCAATATTTGGCACAGGAATTAGCAGCTTTAGGTATAGACATGTATTATCAACAAGTTGTAGGAGATAATGAAAAAAGAATTGTACATGCTTTTGATGAGGCTTATAGCAGAAGTGATATTATAATAACAACAGGTGGTCTTGGACCGACCAATGATGATCTTACAAAAGAAGTTTCAGCAATGTATTTTAATAAAGAATTACTACCAGATGAAGAATCAATTAAAAAAATAAAAGATCATTTCAAATTCAGAGAAAGAAAAATGACTGAAAATAATTTAAAACAAGGGTTAATTCCAAAGGGAACTATTATTATAAATAATAATAATGGTACAGCACCAGGTGTAATCATAGAAGAAAATAATAAAATAATGATTATTTTACCAGGACCACCAAAGGAAATGAAGCCAATGTTTGAAGAGACAGTTAGGCCTTATCTGCAAAAAAAAGCTGATTCAATATTGGTATCAAAAATGATAAAAATATTAGGAATTGGAGAAAGTGCTGTAGCAGAAGAGGTTAAGGATTTAATGGAGGCTCAAACGAATCCTACCATTGCGCCTTATGCAAAAGAAGTAGGTGTAATGCTTAGAGTAACAGCAAAAGCTGAAAATGAAGAAGAAGCGTTAAAATTAATAACACCTATAGAAGAAGAAATTAAAAAAAGATTAGGTGATAATGTTTATGCAACAGAAGATATTGCCATAGAAGATGTTGTATGTAAGCTATTGATTAACAAAAAGCTTACCATATCTACAGCTGAATCATGTACAGGGGGAATGATAGCGAGTACCCTTATCAATTATCCTGGAATATCTGAAGTGTTTTTAGAAGGCGCTGTGACGTATTCTAATGAGGCTAAACATAATAGATTAGGTGTTAGGAATGAGACGTTAGATAAATATGGAGCTGTAAGTGAAGAAACAGCAAGGGAAATGGCAATTGGCATTGCAAAGACAGCTGGAACGGATGTAAGCATTGTTACAACAGGAATTGCAGGACCAGGAGGCGGAACTGAAGAAAAGCCTGTGGGATTAGTTTATGTAGGTGTATATGTACAAGGTGAAGTAACAGTGCAAAAATGTATTTTTAATGGAAATAGAAGCAGAGTTAGGCTTCAAGCAACAATGACTGGATTAGATGTGCTTAGAAGAATTTTAATTAAAAAATAAAGTACACTGTACTTATGAATATATACCTTATTTCTACTTTTAGATATACGCGTAAGTATATTAAATATCATACCAACTATACCTTAGAAGTTTGATATCTTATCTATATATAAATATAGTTCAAAATAAATATAAAACGAAAGTACCGTAATTATGTCAAATCATTGAACATAGTTACGGCACTTAAATATTGTATATAAATAAAAATGGGGGAGAGGCGATTAAATATTGAAGTTAAATACTTCATTATTAGTTATTGCCAAATAAAATTCATTTATACATAAATTAAATTAAAAATTTTGCTTTATAATAAAACTATCACTGAATTACATGCTACTAATTTAGAGGTGCGTAGTTCAGACACAAGTCCTATGCATTAATTAAAGACAAGTATTAAATTATTTTAACGCCTCATCTAAAATTTTACCAATAGAATCATGTATGACTAAATCAGCTTTAGAATCATAAGGAGTAGAACTCTTATTTATTAATATAAGATTTTTCCCTTTAAAATAATTTATAAGTCCAGCTGCAGGATAAACAGCAAGTGAAGTACCTCCAATAATTAATGTATCTGCATGCTCAATGGCATTAACAGCTCCATTTATTACATCAGTGTCTAATCCTTCTTCATATAAAACAACATCAGGTTTTACGGTTCCACCACATTTTGGACATTCAGGAATATCATCTGATTCTAATATGAAATTTAAATCATAAAAAGTATGGCACTTAGTGCAATAATTTCTATGAATTGATCCATGGAGTTCATAAATATTTTTACTTCCAGCAGCGTTATGAAGGCCATCAATATTTTGAGTTACAACAGCTTTTAATTTACCCATTTCTTCTAATTTAGCTAAAGCTAAATGCGCTGAATTAGGCTTTGCATCAGTATAAATCATTTTTTCTTTGTAAAATTTAAAGAAATCTCTTGTATGTCCCATAAAGAAAGTATGAGATAACATAACTTCTGGAGCATATCCCACGCCACTATCAGTTCTATATAATCCTGTTTCTGAACGGAAATCTGGTATGCCTGATTCAGTGCTTATACCAGCACCACCAAAGAAAACTATACTATTACTTTCCTTTAAAATTTGTGATAATTTTTCAATACTCATAAAATCCCTCCAACTAAGAATATGCCATATTTTTTTGTGAACCATTAAAAATCAAAGTGTTCATTTAATTCCTATCTAATTATAAGAATTTTATAAATAATTCCTACTTCGCATTAAAAAAAGTGTGCATATATATTAATAATTAAATATATAAATCCATTAGTATTTCATCATCAAAATTGCCATTTATATTGAAATAATTTTTATGCAATCCAACTTTTTGAAAGCCGAATTTCGTATACAGCATAAGTGCATTCTGATTACTTGCCTTTACACCAAGACTTATATTTTTAATTATATCATTTTCATTTGCAAATCTTATTAACTCTTCCATTACAGCACTTCCAATGCCATTTCTCCAATAAGATTTTTTGACCGAAATAGCAATTTCACTATTATGAGCTATTCTTTTCCTATTAGAACTACTAATTTGTCCCATACTAATAATATTATTATCTATAATTCCTAAAACCATAAAGATATTAGGAGCGTTACTTATATTTTTAATATATTCTATTTCTTGCTCAACAGTAAGATGAAATTCGCCTTTACCAAATGATAGGTTATCACTTTCTTCTCCAATAATATTAAGATATTTAATCATTTTTTCAGCATCATCTACTATAGGTTTTCTTAATATTAATTGATAACCACTTTTTAATGGTATTTCCTTAAAAATATTACTTGATAAATCTGTACTCATAAACATATCCCTCATTTCATATCTTATTATTATTCCATTAATTGCTATTGTTAATTAAATTATAGTTTTATATGGAACTTATTATAACATAATTTACAAAATATCTCATGACAATACATTATGCTAGTTTTCAATTTTTTAAATTTTTTATTTTGACATATGAATATGTTACATTACTTTAAAAGATAAAGTTTTTAACCTTTATTATTTCTTTGAATTACTATGTAGAACATTAATATATTAATTTATACAATTGCAATATTTTTATAAATAGAATAACCATTAATCATGCAAATTAGTACGTTTAAGTTTAATTATCCAATGTTTTTTTAGTGATATTATGGATGCAGTTGAATTAATAAAATTCCGTAATGGGAACTAATAATAACGATGATTATAATCTGCAATATCTTAATTATGGTACAATGATTATCATTATATTTATTATAATTATGCCTAAATAAAAAAAACTTTAAAAAAGTTGTTGACATAACGTCAATATCTCGATATAATACTACTTGTATCTGGTGATGACGGCGTAGAGGTAACACTCCTTCCCATTCCGAACAGGACAGTTAAGGTCTACAGCGCTGATGGTACTGCACGGGTGACTGTGTGGGAGAGTAAGACGTTGCCAGGTAAGATGGCTCGATAGCTCAGTCGGTAGAGCAGAGGACTGAAAATCCTCGTGTCACTGGTTCGATTCCAGTTCGAGCCACCATAAAAAGCACTAACTTAAGTTAGTGCTTTTTTACTTTGATAGAATTTTAAAAATGCAAAATTATATTTAAGGCTATCTCATTAGATTATTATTATGAGATAGCCTTAACTTATGGTTACAACTATTTTTTATAAAGTGATTCTTACCTTCGGGTAGAGTTTCCTTAATATGAATACAATTTTATTAACCTGAAGGTTAGAAGAACTTATACCCACAAGGGGCACCTCGTCCAGGAACGTGCAGCCGTTGAAGAAGTGTGAGTACTACGGATGCTAGCTATCGGACATCGTGCCTATTCAGGGTATAAATTAAACGTCACATTGATCAATTTCTATTGAATAAGCACCGCAATTAGGACACACAGTTATATTAACTATATAACTATCATTAATTTTACCTAAACTGAACAATCTATTAAAAGATGTGCTTTTATATTCTTCGCCAAGAGTGTTTAATACATATTCATTATTCTTTGTATATACATAAAAGTGATATTCTAAGTAACGATAAGCTTTATTTATTTGCTCTTGAGTATTGCAAGAGCAGCTACCAGCATAATATTCATTTGAGAAGTTGACTTCTTCGCCTTCGTTTAAAGCGTTTAATATTGTAGCTACAGATAAACCTGTAACTTCATTTTCAGAATCAAAAAAAATCCCTTCACAATTTTCTTCTGTTAGTACAAATTCTTTACCTTCATAAACAAATTTATAATCCATAAAATCACCAGCTCCTTAAATAGTTTAGACATATCGCACAAATACAGACTTGCTATTCTTTGAGTATGTCTTGCAAATATTATACACTAAATATAAATAATGAGTGTTTCAAAAATTTATATATAAAATTAAATAATTAATTTTATATAAGATTTATTTATACATTTTCAATTTGCCAATCAATTGGTGGCTGGTTAATAGAAACTAAAAAATTATTTGTTTGTGAAAATGGTTTACTGCCAAAGAATCCTCTTGATGCAGATAGGGGACTAGGATGAACTGATTTAATTATAAGATGTTTTGGATTAGTAATTAAACTTGCTTTTGAAATGGCATTATTACCCCAAAGGATAAATACTATAGGAGTTTCTTTGTCATTTAATACTTCTATGACTTTAGTCGTGAACTCCTCCCACCCTTTATTTCTATGAGAATTAGCTTCTCCAGCCCTAACTGTAAGTACTGTGTTTAACAATAGAACTCCTTGATCAGCCCATTTTTTTAAGTAACCATTATTTGGCACATAACAACCTAAATCAGTTTTTAATTCCTTGTAGATGTTAACTAAAGATGGTGGAGCTTTTACACCAGGATTAACAGAAAAACTCAGCCCATGTGCTTGATTTGGACCATGATAAGGATCTTGCCCTAATATGACAACTTTAACATTTTCATAAGGTGTAAAATGAAGTGCGTTAAAAAGATCATACATATTTGGGTAAACAGTTTTAGAATTATATTCGTTTACTAGAAATTTTCTTAATTTAATATAATAGTCTTTTTGGAATTCAGATTCTAAATAAATTTTCCAATCATTTTTTAATACTTCAAACATAACATCACCCAAGATTAGTATAACATTTTGTGACAAATTTATGTATAAGGCATCTTCAAAAAGACTCATTATTCATAAATTTCAAATTTATTAGTTTATATTATTGTTAGATATGCTTGATACTGTTAAAATGAAAAGGTACGTAAAACTTTAATTAAAAAGAACTATAAAAATAATTATATAAAAGGAGAATTTACATGGAAAATAAGATATTAGCAGTTGCTGCAGGAAATGAAATAACAGAAAAAGACTTAAATACAATAATTACTAGATATCCTCAAGAACAAAGAGGGGCATTACAAACTGAAGATAAAAAGAAACAATTAATAGAGCAATTAATTTCATTTGAATTAATGAATAAGTTTGGAAAAGAAATAGAATTAGATAAAACACAAGAATATAAAGAAGCTATAGAAAACATATCAAAAGAAGTTATAACATCAATGGCAATAAATAAGATACTAGCAGATGTAACTGTTACAGATGAAGAAGTTAAAAAATATTATGAAGATAATAAAGAAGCTTTTGGACAACCAGCAACAGTTTCTGCTAAACATATATTAGTTGAAACTGAAGAAGAAGCTAAAAAAGCAAAAGAAGAGATTGAAAATGGAACTTTATCTTTTGGTGATGCTGCAATGAAGTATTCAACATGTCCATCAAATCAACAAGGTGGAGATTTAGGTGAATTTTCAAGAGGAATGATGGTTCCAGAATTTGAAGAAGCTGCTTTTACAGCAGAAATAGGAGCACTTAGTGATCCTGTAAAGACTCAATTTGGATATCATTTAATAGTAGTAAACTCAAAAAATGAAGCTTCAGTTAAAAGTTTTGATGAAGTAAAAGATAGTGTTTTAAATCAATTATTACAAGAAAATCAACACACAAAATATGATCAAATATTAAAAGAATTAGAAGCTAAATATGGAGTAGAAAGAAAATAATTCTACATATTAACCCTGAAATAAGGGGCATGCATTTGTTACGGTTGCTGAGGATTAGGCTGTGAATTTCTACTGAAGAAATATCTACAGCCTAAGCCTCTGATGCAACACTACACAAAAGCATGCCCCTTGTTTCTAATTATATATAGTATAAGTAGAATTGATAACTTAGTATTATATTAGACATATATCATAATAATGAGTATATTAAAACAAATATGTATATAATTTGGGTGAGATATACAGCTTAGTATCTATAATAGCTCTTCGAAAGAATGGATGTATTTATCTGCATATTTAAGGAGATCTTCCTTAGAGTCCAAGCACTCGGTATCTTCAACTGCAATAACCTTCATGTTAGCTGCTTTTGCGCCTTGTACAGCAGGTAATATATCTTCAAATACCAAACAATCCTTTGGATGAATGCCTAACTTGTTAGCAGCCAATAAGTATACATCAGGACAATCTTTGCCAGTAGAAACTTCATCAGTTGTTGTAATTGAATCAAAATAATCGTAGATTTCATTATTTTTCAAGCAAGCTTCAAGTAAAGGAATTGAATTACTAGTAGCTAAGGCGATTTTTATTTTTAAAGATTTTAACATATTTAAAAAATCTTTTACACCCAATTTTAATTTAACATTATTAGAATAGTGATTAAATGCCATAGCGTGCCAATCTTCTGAAATTTTTTCAATTGAATCATCAAGATTAAATTTCTCTTTAAAATAAACAGCAGTTTGGGAAAAGCTCAAATGAACAATTTCATTTCTTAAATTTTTAGGCATTGAATGACCCTTCATCCTAAGATAGTCAACATCAATTTGAGTCCAAACCCACATAGAATCAACTAGAGTACCATCTAAATCGAATATTGCACCTTTAATATCATTTAACATAAAGTACCTCCTAAATAATAAAAAAACTTAAGGATAATTCCTTAAGTTAAAACAAGTATAATTAATAATATTTTTGGTCGGGGTGACAGGGATCGAACCTGCGACCTCATGGTCCCAAACCACGCGCGCTCCCAGCTGCGCTACACCCCGAAGATATATTTAATTATATATTCAAGGAATTTTCATGTCAAGGATTTTCCATATATATGTGATTAATTTATAAATATGAAATGGAATTTATTATAGTGGCTATTGGTGGTTCTATGCACATAAATGTTTATGAATACGCTATAATAACAAATATATAGCATGAGTTAGAAAAAGAGGGGAATATGGACGATATACAGATAATAGGAGAATAAATTAAATTCTCGCCATATATGCCAATTGTCCATTTTTAATTAAAGTGATATAATTGTAAAAGAATACAAAGGAATGGGGAGGGAAGGTTTTTAAAGACCGATAATGAATGAAAAATAAAATTCTAGCTATTATGTTAGCAACCGTAATCGTTATAGGTAGTTCGATACCTGCGTTTGCGACGCCAGATAATCAACAATTGAGTGATTCAAGACAGAAATATGCAGAAATTGAAAATAAAATAACAGATATTCAGAGTAAGATTTACGATTTAGATATACAAATAGAACCGCTACAATTAACAGTAGATAAAAATAAAAAAGAGATAATCAGTATTAACAAGGTTATTGATAATACTACAAAAGATATTGAACAATGTAAAAAAGAAATGAACACATTAGATTTAGCTTTAGGACAAAGAGTTAAAGCAATGTATATGTCAGGTGATCTAGAGTTTAGTTATTTAAATTTTATACTTGAATCAGAGTCAACAAGTGATTTCTTTTCTAGAGCAGAGGCAGTAAGTAAAATTGTAGGAAAAGATAAAGCTGCTATAGAAGATGTTACTAGTAAAAAAGAAGAATTGAATAATAAAATGCAATCTTTAGAAGATAAAAAAGCCCAAATAGATGAACTCAACAAAGAAGTACAAGCTACTTTAGTTGATTTAGATGTAAAGAAGAAAGATCAAGAAGTTTTGGTAAGCCAAGCTAAGGATGAAAAAAGTAAATTTGATTCACAATATTTATCGCAATTAGAAAGAGATCTTGTGAAATCTCAATATGATGTTATAAATAACTCAAATAGTTCAGCAACAGAACTTCAATCAGCTATTACTCAATTGAGAAATATTAGAGACAATCAAATTAAGAGTGAAATTGTTACTACAGAAATAAATGAAAAAATAGAGAAAGCTAAAGCAGCATATGCAGTAAAGAAAGCAGCTGAGGTTAAAACAGTAACACCAAGT
>Ga0302161_10000268_pt1 | contig 13651 bp, 13 predicted proteins | sample I_Fen_E2_1_FD_193498 | JGI IMG/M metagenome (GOLD analysis project Ga0302161, IMG submission 193498) | Peat permafrost microbial communities from Stordalen Mire near Abisko, Sweden - I_Fen_E2_1 | ecosystem: Environmental > Terrestrial > Soil > Wetlands > Permafrost | place: Sweden: Abisko...
TTATTAAATAGTTCAATTTTACTTGAACTTAGAGATAAGGACAGAAATAAGGTGGAATTTGATAGCTTTGAAGTATGTAAATCACCTAATCAAAAAAAGTCTATTTATATAGGACAGACTGGTATGATAAATTCTCCATCTAATTCAAATCAAAATTCCAATAATGGTGATTCTGTTTTAAAAGATGAAACTATTACTGATGATAATAGTCAAATTACACTAAAAGGAGATAATTTAAAATTAGCTAGATATCTTGTGGTAAAAAACTATAAGACTTCTTCAAATGAAGATGTAGTTTTTAAAATAAATTAATTTGCTTAGATAATGGTAAAAATGTTAATTATATATATATTCTGGAGAAAGTTAATAAAGTGTAAACATTTGAATGACAGGAATGTAGTATTTAAAACTATGTTATAATTTAAATTATATATATTAAATCACTTATCAAATACGTTATTTAAACAAGGGAGGAATTACATGAAAAAAAAGACTAACGATATTTTAATTAACTTTAGTAGAGTGTTCTTTATGATATTAGGTTCAATTTTAGCAGCAACGGGGCTTGAAATATTTTTAATACCTAATAATATAATAGATGGTGGAATAACTGGAATATCAATAATGGCAAGTCACTTAACCGGTATTCAATTAGGAGTATTTATATTCATATTAAATTTACCTTTTGTACTAATAGGTTACAAACAAATAGGTAAGACCTTTGCTCTTTCAACTATATTTTCAGTAATATGTTTTTCAATTGGTGTAACTTTACTTCATCCTGTTCCTGGTATAACACAAGATATACTTCTAGCAACAATATTTGGAGGCATTATATTAGGTGTGGGTGTAGGTTTAATTATAAGAAATGGTGGTTCTTTGGATGGAACCGAAATTGTTGCTATCCTTCTAGAAAAAAGAAGTGCATTTTCTATTGGAGAAATAGTTATGTTTATTAATTTCTTCATATTAGGAATTTCAGGCTTTTTATTTGGTTGGGATAGGGCCATGTATTCTTTAATAGCATATTTTATTGCATTTAAGACTATAGATATAACTGTTGAAGGTCTTGAAGAATCAAAGGCGGTAATTATTGTTTCTGATAAGAATAAGGATATTTCTGAAGCAATAATGGATAGGCTTGGCAGAGGAATTACTTTATTAGATGGAAAAGGTGCTTATAGTGGTACTGAAACAGAAGTTATATATGTAGTTCTATCAAGGCTTGAGGTAGCGAAATTAAAAAATATTGTAAATGATTTTGATGAAGATGCTCTAATTACAATTACAAGCGTTGAGGGTACTGGTAAAAAGTATGCGAAAAAAGCAATACATTAACATTTAATATAGGGAAAATTTAATTCACGAATGATTATTTTGTTTAATTGATAATATTAAAATCATAAAATATTATGTTTATTAATATATTATATTGAGGTGAGCATTATGATCTATAAATCAGGAACATTGGGAACATATGAAGCTTATGACTATGTAAAAGCTATGATTGGAAAGATGGGAAATATTAAAGAATTCAAAGCATTTCGTAATGATACTGATCCATATTTTGAAATTGAAGATGAGTATAAACAATATTATCATCTAATATTAATAGATGATAGAGAAAATGAGTTTTGGATTGATACCAATTGTGGATATTCAGGAACAGGACCAAGTTTTACAGAAAAAATTTTGCAATTAATTGGTGCAAGAGAAAATTATAACATTGATAAAAAGGAAATAATACATGAAAAAGATTTAGAGTTGAATAATAATCTAAATGTATTAGTAGCACGTAGGAATTTTCATAATTCTAAGGAAGAATATAAAATTTTATTTATGTTAGAAGCTAGATTTAATAATGCTGCATTGCGTTTCAAAACGGTTAAAGCTCTAGAAACATTAGGAAATATAAACTCTCATAATGTAAACGATCAAAGATTTAATAAATATTTTAATGATTATAATTATATAGATAGAAGTTGTGGACAGTATACAATTAATAATATACTATTCATCAATAAACATTTAAAAAATATATCCATAGATGATTTAAGAACAATATTAAATACAATGTTTGTAAGTATATGCGGAGATTTTGCAGAAATAAATTTTAGAGTTATTAATGAACAGATTGTAGAATAATGACTTACGTATAATAAATATTTAAAGGCAATAAACATTAAATTTGATCTCAACCCCAAAAGTCAGACAAATTTAACTGTTTATTGCCTTTCCTCACGCCACCTTGTGAGAATCATCACCAGAGCTATCTGCATCTATAACAACTCCAAGCTTTGTTGATATTATGGTATTTAATTTGTTAATCGAACCTGATAGACTATTAATTTGTTTCTCTAAGCGAATCAGCAAATATGCTGCAACAGCTACAGGAAAACCGTTATTTACTATAAGATTAATTAATTCATTTACTTCCATAAATTTATCACCTCCTGTTAAGGATATATGGACTCAAGATAATTATTTCATAGTTATGAATTAATAATTATTTAGAATGGAGGATTATTCTAAAAATTAATATTTGGTACCACCCTCATTAACTATGTGCTCATAATAATGAGCTATAGCTAGATCAACTAATGTACTGACATAAGTATTTAAATCAGGATGAATACTCTTAAGTTCATTTAATTTTCTAACAGTAGAGGAACGGAGCATATAGGTTCTTTTAACATCTAAATATTCACCATTAATAGGGGGAGCACATCCATTAGCAATCGGTGTTTTTCTATTGTCTATTAAGATATTATCATTATTTGAGAGGTTTTTTATTTGTGATGTAGATGTGGAAGAAGTATTGTAACTATCATCATGATTAGTAATAATAGTATCAGTGTTATTATTAGTAGAATTATTTAAATCTATAGTTTTATTAATAATAGTTGATTTAGAAGTATCAATATTATTGTTTGATAGATCAGAACCTGGTTCATTATTTTCATCAGTAGAATCATCACCAAATGAGAAAGATGCAATACATTCTCCTGATATAATAGGTTCAGAAGTAAATCCACATATATCAAGCAGCTCTTCAGCAGCAAAATCATTTTTAGGTGGTTTAGGTGTTTTTTTCTTAGCCATAAAGATATCTCCTTTACTAGTATTCTTAATGGAGATATATGATTAAAAAGTATATATTCTAATATGGTACAGAATAAATATGGTGAAGAATATATATTGTTTAAAATTACTAATTGTGCTATCGCACTCTTTATAAAGGTGCATATCTATTCTTAAGAATATTACCATATATATGGTGAACCATATATATTCTGAAGAATATGCGGAAAAAATGCGGGTTAAGAGGATTTGAAAGGAAATTCGACTCACATGTGTTCATGGAATTATAAAAGATTGTGAGTGTTGCTGCCTTAAATGTATTTGTGGCGGTATTGATGAGATTGTGGAAGAGCATGTAGAGAAGACTACATAGGTTATTAGTAGTTTTAGTTTTGACTATACATTATAAGGAACTATCAAAAAAAATAAAATAAACTCTGAGGTAAAATACCTTAGAGTTTATTTTGCATATTCAATTACATTATTAAATTTATTAATATATTTGCTAATTTTGATTAGTGCAACTTTTTTCCTTCTATTAACAGTAGAGTAAGGCATATTTTTTAGACAAGCATAAGTAGTGACTAAATTATTTTTAAAGAATATAAAATCAATAATTTCTTTTTCATCTTCACTTAAATTATTAATGGCTTGTTTTAAAGATTCACAATCACATTTATCACAAAGCATATCTTCTAAGCTATCTTCATTGGAAGGTAAGCTATGCTCTAAATTATCAGATAAGGTAAGGGCTTCGTATCCTTCAGCAGATCTTCTGGATTTAGATCGTTTAATTAAATCATTGTTATTATTTCTAATTGCATTTGAGGCATAAGCTACAAATCTATGACTTTGTAAGTTGTATAAAGATAAACATTTGAAAAGTGTTCTGTAACATTCATGCTGTATATCATATCTGTCATAACCATCAAGAAAAGTCCTTTTAGAAACATTGATTATCAAAGGTCTGAATTCATTAACTAGCTTTTCTTTAGATAATGCATCACCGTTTTTAGATTTTATAACTAACTCTTCAATGTATTCATAATTCATATATGACCTCCTTAGAATTTCTTTTAAATGATATTTAAGAATCTATATGTAGTAGGTAATGAAAAATAACTTCTATATATAGTATATATGGTTGATAAGCATATATCTTATATAAAAAATAAAATTTTTAATTGTGATACAGTAGTTTTTTGATATTAGAAGTTCTTATGTGCAGCATAGCTACCTTTTTCAAATGTGTATATCTTATATGTGAAAATATGAAATTTTGAGGAGGGTGTATAAATTAGTAATTTTATAATAGCTATAGTACATACTTCAAGTGGTAATATTGGATGGGGTGTTGTTGCAAGACTTGATGAAAGTAGAGGTTGAGCAACAAAAACTGTTCCAGTTTTGTAGGGAATCTGACCACTTACAGAAAAATAAGAATGAAAAATTAAATTCGAAGATATAATTACTTTCATAATATTTTGATTTTAGGCAGTAAATTTATCAAATGATTTACTGTCTTTTTATAATTATAATTATCCAAAACTATACTAAAACTTCTAAAGTTAATATACAAAATTATGATATAATAAATATAAAATACTGGTAAAACATAGAAAGAGTGGTAATAATGAAGAATACAATAAATAGAATTAGAAAATTCAGAAATGATAGAGAGTGGAGTCAATTTCATACACCAGCAAATTTGTCTAAAGCAATTTCAATTGAAGCAGGAGAGCTTCTAGAAGAATTTTTATGGGATGATAAAAATTATAATAAAGAGCATGTATTAGAAGAGCTTGCAGATGTTATGGTTTATTGTATACATATGGCGGATTCTTTAGGTGTTGATTTAGAGGATATTATAAATAGCAAGATGGATAAAAATGAAAAGAAATATCCAGTTGAAAAGGCTAAGGGCAATAGCAAAAAGTATACACAACTATAAAAAGCGCAAAGCGCAATTAAATTCATCTCACAACTGTAAAAAGGGGCGCATTAAATGATTGTATATGAAGCTAGTAAAAAAGATTTTATGAAGCATGTTACTAATGATGAAATTAGTATTTTAATAGATAGACAATATAAAAACAAGATAGGTAAATCTAGAGAAAATGAATTCAGAGCATGGGATAATTCTATGCTTTATATGTTTAAGGCACTCAACACTAATGATATCCCAGATGAATGTGGAGTTGCAATTGAATATAGGATTCCTGCAACATCTAAAAGAGTTGATTTTATATTAACTGGACTTGATGAAAATGATAAGGAAAATGTGATTATTGTTGAGCTTAAGCAATGGAGTGAATTAGAGGAAGTTGAAGAGGAAGATGCAATCGTTAAAACAATTCTAAATAGGACTAAAACAAGAACATCACATCCATCTTACCAAGCATGGTCATATGCTAGCTTAATTGAAGATTATAATGATTCAGTTGAAAAGAAAAATATAAAATTACATCCTTGTGCTTATTTACATAATTACATAAAAAAAGAAAAAAATGATCCTCTTGAAAATGAAGTTTATGATAATTGGTTACAAAAAGCTCCAGCTTATACAAAAGGTGACGTTATAAAGCTTAGAGAATTTATTTGTAAATATGTTAAAAAGCCAGATCAGGGGAAGGGTATTTATTATATTGAGGGTGGTAAAATTAGGCCTTCAAAATCTCTTCAAGATGCATTAAAAGTCATGATTGATGGAAATGAAGAATTTATAATGATTGATGATCAAAAAGTTGCATTTGAAAGTATTATGAGAACTGTTCGTGATTGTATTAAAAATGGAACCAAGAATACAATAATTGTTGAAGGAGGTCCTGGTACAGGCAAATCTGTTCTGGCAATTAATCTTCTTGTTAAGATATGTAACATGAATCTAAATTGTCAGTATGTAACTAAAAATGCTGCACCCAGAAATGTATATTGTGAAAAGCTTAAGGGAAATTATACTCAAAAATACATCAATAATTTATTTAAAGGTTCAGGTATATTTACTGATACTGTAGAAAATGAAATTGATGTTTTAGTAGTTGATGAAGCTCATAGACTTAATGCTAAATCAGGTATGTTTAAGAGTATGGGAGAAAATCAAGTTAAAGAAATTATAACTTCTGCGAAGGTATCTATATTTTTTATTGATAATGATCAAAGAGTCACTATGGATGACATTGGTAGCATACAAGAAATTGAAAAACATGCAAGAGTGTTGGATGTTAAAGCTAGAAAATTAAAACTTGCATCTCAATTTAGATGCAATGGATCTGATGGATATATATCATGGCTTGATGATATTTTAGAAATTAGAGAAAGCGGTAATTTTGATGGCTTTGAATTTGACTTCGATTTTAAAGTATTTGATAATCCAAGTGAAATGAGACAAGCTATAGAAGAAAAAAATGAAATAAATAATAAATCTAGATTAGTTGCAGGATATTGTTATGAATGGGCAACTAAAAAGAAAGAAAATTATAATAAGTATGATATAGAATTTCCAGATTGTGATTTTAAAATGAAGTGGAATTTAAGTAATAGTTCTACTTGGGCAATTGATAAAGAATCGTTAAATGAGTGTGGCTGTATACATACTTGTCAAGGCCTTGAATTTGATTACATTGGAGTAATAATTGGACAAGATTTAAGATTTGAAAATAAAAAGATTATTACTGACTTTTTTAAGAGGGCAAAAACAGATAAGAGTTTAAATGGAATTAAGAAACTATATAAAGCAGATAAAGAAAAAGCTTTACAACAGAGTGCTGAGCTTATAAAAAATACCTATAGGATACTTATGACAAGAGGACTTAAAGGATGTTATATCTGGTGTGAGGATGAAAATCTTAGAAAGTATTTTAAAGATAGGATAAATTCTTTTAGCCGTCAAATTGGAATAAAGGAAATTGAGCAAAAGGAAGTTTTAGATGTGGAAATGAATCTAATATGATTTGGAATGTACCCAGAGTAATATAAGCAAGTTCGGGAATTCTTCAGTCACAAAGGGGGCAGTGCCTTGTGAAAAATTAACAGGTACAAGTTGCTTAATTGGGCAAGTAAAAAAGCTAGTTTAAAGAATAATTAAATTTAATAAGTAGTCCAATATAAATAAAAAACTAATTTCGAGAGTGGCGTAATGGCAGACGTGCACGTTTGAGGGTCGTAGCAAGGCGAACAATTTGTTGACCGAAATCCCCTCGCCTCCGCCAAGCATATCCTCGACAATACTAATGTAGTGTTGTCGGGGATTTTTTATTTACAATTAGAATTATTTGGGATAAACCATATTTCAGTGACATGGAGTTCAATTTCAAATTACATTCAAATATAGAATATAATTAACAATTATTATGTGAATTGTGAAGTTTTATATGATTATAGAAATTTTAATAGTAAGATATGAAATTAGAAATTTAAGAATATAGAAGCAGAAAACAAGAAATACTATAATTAATAGAATAATATATGCTAATTATTATAAATTGGTTGAAATAAGTAAGTTAAATATATATACTAATAAATAGAATAATTATTAATATATTGCAATTGCATTGAAAAGTTTTAGTGTAATATCAGAGAGAATATAGGGGGATAAAATGACAACTGAAACAGCGCTATTAACACTTGCTGGCTATCCATTAAGTATTTTTGCTAGCTTCACATATGAGAAAGTATATGAGGCTATTAAAAAACGAAAAATAGAAGTAAGTACCTTGAATAATTTATTTATAAAATCATTTGAGAAAGCTATAGATATTCATAATGAACATTATGATGAGTATTCAAAAAATATTTTGAATAAATTAAAAAAAGAAATTAAGAAAGATAAAAATCTTTTATTGGATATAATGTCTAGTTGTGAAATAGAATTGATTGAGTTATTAAAAAAGTGTGATCGTAAGGAAATACAGCTTAGAATAGCAAAAGAAATGATTAAAAGATATAAAATTAATGAGCAAAGTGAATTAATAATTAATATTATTAGTGATTGTTTTTCTTATTATCAAGATGCATTTTTTAATAATATGTCTGAAAAGGAAGGAATACAAGTAATCATAAAAGAAGTTTTAAAAATTGATGATTTATTAGAATTATTAAGAAGCATTAGTTGTAATATGATTACTAATCAAGAATTTGATAGGCTAAGATCAATAGTGATATCTAGTCACTATCAATCTGATCAACATGCAAAAAAAACTCTGGAAGAGTACGATAAATTTTTAAATGGCAAATATCATGAAATTGAATTGAGGGGATTTTCTCCTAAAATTTCAGGTAAAGAAATTATTATAAACTTAGAAGAGATTTTTGTTAAAGTTGGAATAGCTGAAGAAAATAATAATCAGATAAACGTATTTGATGAAGAAGAACCATTAATTAAAGATGATTATATTCAGTATATACTACGACATAGAAATGCTGTTATTTTAGGAGATCCTGGAGCAGGAAAATCTACGCTATTAAAATATTTAATGATGAGAATAATATCTTTAAGAAAAACAAATCATCCACTTTCGAATATAATTCCAATTTTTATAAGGATTTCCGATTATGCAGATTATTTTAAGAAGAATAAAAAAAATATATATGAATTTATTATAGATAATTCACCAAGACAATATGTAGATATTTTTAAAGATTCATTTGAATGTTCAAATTTAATTTTATTTATGGATGGATTAGATGAAATAACAGATACTCCATTGAGGATAAGAGTTGCTGAAGAAGTAAAAAATATTTTATCTATGTATCCTTATAATAGATACATTATAACATCAAGAATAGTTGGTTATCAGGAATCAAGAATTGGTGGCAAATTTAAACACTTTACATTAAAGCCATTTACAACTCCCCAAATACAAGAGTTCGCAAATAGCTGGTATAAAGCAATAGCGAAGAATACAGATAGAAATTATAAATATGCTAAAGAACAAGGTAATATGCTATATAATTCTATTTCAAGGAATAATTCAGTATTGAAATTAGCTAGCAATCCACTTTTAATGACAATAATTGCTATGATTCATTTTAGAGGTAAGAAATTGCCTAATAGAAGAGTAGAACTTTATGAAATTAGCACTGAAACATTCTTAGAATACTGGGTTAATTTAAGATTAGAAGATGAAAGTCAATTAAAAAATAAGAATGAAATTATCGAGATTATGTCACCAATTGCTTTTCGAATGCATGAGACTAAGTCAAATGCTATGATTGAAGAAAATGAATTTAAAAAATTATTTTTAGAAACATATATGGAAATACATACTAATATCAGTAGTGATGTAGCAAAGGCAGATGTGAAAGAATTTATAGATTTTTTAAGAAAACAAGCAGGATTTTTCTGTGAAATTGGTTATGATGAACAAGGTAATAAATTATATAGTTTCATGCATCTGACTTTTCAAGAGTACTTTGCAGCGATTGAACTTGTAAGACTATGGAGTGAAGAAAAATTAAATTTTGAAAAATATATTTATGATCCAAGGTGGACTGAAATATTAAGGTTAGCAGCAGCGCAGATTAGTACATTCAAAGGCATTGGAAGAAGACAATCATCGCAATTTGTAAATGATATTTTCAAATGTGAAGATTCAGTTCCAGAGATTTCTCGTAAGATTCAATTAGTTAGTTTAATATTTTCTGATGATATTAATGTCCAAGATACATTAACAAATAATTTTTTTAATAAATTAATTGATATTATAAAAGGGGATTTTTTTCATTGTTTGGTAAGTAGATTTGATAAAGTGTTTGAAGAATTATTTTATAGTGAATATAATGATATTTTTGTAGATAAGTTATTTGAAAATTTAAAAAAAGGTGATATGTGTATAAAGAACATAATATGTTTATTATTAAAAAATTCGTGGAATGATAAAATATTGGAGCAATTAAAAGTTTTTTTACAGACAGCAGAAATTAATGAGTTAGCATGTGTTTATCAATTTAGTAGTATTACTAATATAAAACTAAAAAATGATGAAGTTTATAAAATAAATTTTGAAAAATATTTAGAAACCATATATGAAAGCAAAGAAAAAAAAGAATTATATTTTGGAGAATATTTCAATTTAGTAGCAGGGTTAAGAAATGGCTATAGGTTACGGGAATGTGAAGATATAGTATTAAAATTAAATAATATTAATTCTACATTAATATATGATGAATGTATAAATATTTTTTTAGAAAGAATGTGTGTAAATTACATGAGACAGGAGCAACCCATACGGGATTTAGATATTGTTGAAAAACAATTGAAAGAAACCTGCACTAAATTTACAAAACTAAGGAATATTTTACGTGATAAGCAACTTAATATTAATTCGAAATCGAATTATAGGTCAAGTTGTTGGTTTAAAACCACAGAATATTTTGTTTTAATTAAATTGTTTGATTCGAATGAAGATTTAATAATTCAATTAATTAATAAAGATTTTGAAGAATATAAAGAATATAAATTTAAGATGTGTGAAATTAATAATATGTTAACTCAGCTCAAACAATCATATGATAAAGATGCGTATAATAAAATAAAACAACATATTTATTATATTATAAAACCTCTAAATGATTTTAAGGAAGATTTAAAGAATTTTACTAAAGCATATAATGATAAATTTTTATATAATTTTTTTGAATGGGAAGACTTTCCTATAAAATTTGTTCATAAACATGATATTCTATCGAATATTATTTTAGATAATATAGATAGATATTTAAATATGCATGGAGGATATTTTGGAATAGAACCTGATGGTATTGATGAAATAAGTATAGATGGTGAAGTTGATATCATAGCACCAATAAAGGCACTTATACTATATAATAAAAAAGTAAAAGTAGATGAACAAATTGTTCAAGAAGTAAGAGAATATCTCCATAATTGCCCTAGTAATCAAAAAGATGCTGTAATTAAAATATTAAATAAAATAGTTAGTTAGTAAATTATGATGATTTAGATTATTTAAACTTAAAATGAATAGAATTTTTATTAAATTATAATATGATTAAACCACAAAAAGGTATGAAACAAGTTTTAGTATACAATACGTTGTATAAATTATTCTTATTTATACCTATATATTGTGTATTGGAGAGTTGATTTGACCTTTTTGTGGGCTAATTATAATATACTTTAGGTTAATATTGTTTATATTGGGTTTATTAGTCTAAAGTTAGGCGTAGATAGTTTTGTGTTGATAAGAAATTTTTTATAGTTTTTTATGAAAATACATTATTATATTAAGTAAATCAAAAATTATAACAAGTTAATAAAATCTACTAAAACAATTGAGATAAATATCACATTAGATTCATTAATTAATGTGATATTTAAAACTATATTATTCGAAATAAACTTAGTGTAAGCTGAATGAGTTAAATACAAATTGTCAAATGAAGTAGAGGATACGAATATCATGCTTCGCCTCCACCTTGAAATCCACGAAAATCAATATTTGATTTTCGTGGGTTATTTATTTACGTTATTTAAAATATATTAAATAACGTATTATCATAAATAACTGATAATACATAAGAAAATGTTATTTTATGATTAAACCACAAAAAGGTATGAAACATTTTTGAATACACAATATAATGTACCAATAGTTCTTGTTTAAATCTATATATTGTATAGTTGAGAGCCTATTTGACTTTTTTGTGGGACAATCATTTTATAAATAATATTTATTTTTGTGCATATAGCTCTCTTATGATTATAGCTATAACTACAATGGCTCCTCCCATAAATGCATAAGTTCCAGGTGTTTCTCCTGTAAATATAAATACCCAAACAGGATTAAGTAGCGGTTCTAAAACAGGTATTAATATTGCTTCAATAGGAGAAACATATTTAATAGTTAATGTATAAAAGATATAAGAAATTCCTAGTTGAAATATACCTAATATCAATAGTGCTAAAATACTATTTAGGCTTGGAACAGATAGAAAGAAAAATGGAAATGCGATGATGAAGGTGATTATATTTCCAAAGAAAGTCATTTCTACTGGAGAGTCATCATGCAGAAGTTTTAAGAATATAACCACTCCTGCCATAGAAACACCACTAAGTATTGCAATAAAATTTCCTATCTTATTACCACTTTTTAAATCACCGATGAATAGCAAGTGAATCACTTCGTTCTTAACAAAAGGCACAGACCCTTGTGTAAATTTGCCAGGTACAAGTTATCTTATTAAATTATTAGGATTAGCTTAGTATTACAGTACTAAGCTTTTCTTAATTATATTTTATCAAATATAATTAAGAAAAAAGATTAAAAATAAGCGGTTAATAGCTGTCAATGGGACTAGTTATTAACTGGTTACATATTATTTAGAACTTAATTTGTGGCGTTTTTATTTTGACATACCTAAAATTGCCCCTGAAATAAAAGGAACTAACCAAATAGCCCACACGATAATACTAAATTTATGAAAATTAGTTTTAGCGTTTTGATTATTCTTAATTAAAACAATTGTTGCCCAAAGTGCATGGAAAAGCATTAAAATTATGGCCAAGAAACCTGTGATACCATGAAAGTTGAATTGAAAACCACCTTCAGCAATTTTACTCATAAGTGTTGTGCCCAAAGTATCAAATATTAATCCTAAGTAAAATATAAATAGGTGCCATCTTTTTAATTCTCCTTGTATTTTTTCACTCCATACACCAATTGTATAAAATATGAGTGCTGAAGTAATTGATATAATTGCATAAGCTAACATAATAAATCATCTCCTAACATCTAAATTTAAAAATAATATTAGTATTAGTAGGTATAACCACTAATATTCTTAAAGAATTATTAGCAAGTTCAGGAATACTTATTTCACAAAGGGCACAGGCCCTTTATGTAAATTTACCAGGTACAAGTTATCTCATTAATTATTATCTAGCAAAAATAAATTGAAATAATAAGTATAAATTCTTAAGTTAAGTATTGATATTACTTAACTTTAGCAACAAAACTGTTCCAGTTTTTGTAAGGGGTCAGACCACCTACAGAGATGGGAAGATAACTGATAAGCTCTGTTGCTAATGATGTAAACAAGTTAAAGGATAATACTAAAGAAGAACTAATGAAAAGCTATATTTTAAGAGAAGAAAAAGTATTTAGAAAACAAATACTTATGAAAAATAAGGATAAGGAAACTCATTTTTCTTCTAATGCTATACCTTTGTTTGATAATAAACGAGATGTTTATGCTGGGGTAATTTCTTGTAGAGATGTGACTCAGGAAGAAAAGGAAAAACAAAATCTTGAGAAAACCTTAATAGAACAAGAAAAGTTTTTATAAAGATGGAGATGAGCAGATCCTAAGAGCAGGAACAGTGGACTTTTGTGCATTTAGCTATTACCAAAGTATCTGTGTAAGTACTAATCCAAATGAGGAAAGAATACAAGGCAACCTTTTAGATGGGATAAAAAGGTTATTGCAAGTAACGGAAGTGATTTAGACTATAAGTATTGGAGGAGTTGCTTTGTATACAATCGAGACTTTTTGTTTTTGATATAATGAACTTCTCAATGCCTTAAATAATTAGCAATTTAGTTATTAATGCATC
>Ga0302161_10000271_pt1 | contig 13597 bp, 12 predicted proteins | sample I_Fen_E2_1_FD_193498 | JGI IMG/M metagenome (GOLD analysis project Ga0302161, IMG submission 193498) | Peat permafrost microbial communities from Stordalen Mire near Abisko, Sweden - I_Fen_E2_1 | ecosystem: Environmental > Terrestrial > Soil > Wetlands > Permafrost | place: Sweden: Abisko...
TCATTACTTTCCATCGTAAACTAACAATTTCAAATTTAATATTACTAAATCTCTCTTTCTTTATGATTCTTCTGTATAATAAATCTTATAATACTTCCTACCTTCTTCATCTGTTCCCTGCTCAATCATATCTCTGTCACCATGCACATAGATATGAAAGTTCTTATCCAGTTTAATGACGCTTTTTAAAGCACGAGCTTGTTTCTTTACTGCTGCTTCTGAAATAGAAAATCTATCCAGAACAGCTAGTTCACGTGCAAATTCATACTCCGATTTATATTGATCGAAACTCTGAGCAACCTCCGGTTTACCCATTACTACTTTTTTAAAGTCTGACATATCAAAGTCTTCATTCTTCTTGAAGTACTCTACCGCCTTATTTAAAAAGTCTACCTGATCTGCTTTTGATATATCCAATTCTTCTGGAAGACCTTCTTTGATAAAGTTCTTACAAAGAGACATTACATTTTGTGTATTGTGATATTCATCCTTACGGGGCTTTACGTGCAAGAAGTCATCTGTCCAATATTTTGCTTCGGCACCTTTGTTTGTATTATCAACTACCGAAACTATATACCCCTTTTCTTTCTCAAGATTAAATATCAAACAACCCTTATCCAATTTATTGATATTAACCCCTTTTTCACTTTCTATCTCAAACCCATCACCTTGAGGATACACCTTTAAGAAAGTATCTTTATTCTCCGATTTAAACAACCCGATAGCATCGGTGGTAGTTCCATCAACAATACAGTCTTTAAAATATACAGTATAAAATTCTCCTCCCTTTATTTTGGGATGAGTGCTCTGTTCATAAAGATGTTTAGCCAGATTAATTGATTGCTCGTGTAGCTGTTCGGGATTATCAAAGATCTTACTAGCATATACAAACACTTCGTTTAGATTCAAATCTGTGTCATGAGAAAAATTTTTAAACTCTTCTGTTTTAAATGCTGATAAAAAATAATTTGTCAGAACATTCGTAATTTCAGAATGTATATTTTGCCCTCTTTTAGAAAAAGTTATTCCTTCATCAAGCGTTTTATTTCCAACCTTGTGTATTGAAATTTTAATAAGTTTTGGGTCGTTAAATGCAATCATAACTGATATTTATTGACGTTTATATATTTCATATTTAGATTCTTTTATTCTATTAATTTCTTGAACTATTTTAATCTTTGTAGAAGAAAATAAATTATCATAAGAATATATACTGGGCACTATTGAAATCTTTAATTCTGAATCATTATAATCAGTTTTACCTAAAGCGCCTGAAAATGAAAATTCTAAATAGCAAAGACCATTTCTATTCATGTAATTGTATGATATTCCAAATTTCATTTTTTCACAGAGAATGGAGTCTCTATATTCTGTTTGAGAAAGATAAATAGTATCATCTAATTCTTTTCCATGTAAATTTAAGTTTGAGACTCTTCCTTTTAAAGATTCTAGATCTTGAGGCATTTCATTCACAGACTCATCAGCTCTAAATCTCATATCTTCTAAAGTCATTTTATTTACTTTAAATGCTATCGAGTTTCTCAAATCAAAAAAGCTTAAGAGAAACTGGATTCTCTTATTGTTTTCAAAATCAAGAAAACTAATTGAATTAAACTCCTCCTCTATTAAATTATTTTTCTTCAGGGCATTAGAAAATTTATCAAAGTAGCTCTTATTGACCTTATAGGTTTCACTAGAAGTATGTTTATCAATAAATTTAATTTTATTATTTTGATAAGTTATTTCGATTTCTCCATCGTGAGATGTTTTACCTGTTAAAAAATCTTTTGTAGTATTTTCTTTCTCAAGTGTATATCTAATCATTATGTGATTATAGTCTGAATTGACTCTTTCAATAGAGGTAATCTCCTTTAATGTACAGTTTCTCCCAATTGAAATACTTCCTAAATCTCTTAAGTTGACAAGATCTGTATTGAAAGTTTCCCATAATGACTTTTTACCTAAATTTGCCTTTGCATTTCTCTCAATTTCTTTTGGCTTATCTTCTTTATCTTTATAGATTGATTTTAAATTATCAAGTTCATTGGGACTGAGTAATAAGCAAGAATAAATCGGTAATAATTCTTCTTTTGATTTTTTACATGTAACAATACCTCTATTAAAAAGAAACTCTCTTAAGTTTAATTCAGACAGTATACTTGTTCTAAGTTTTGGAATTAACATATCTCCATATGGCAATATCTTTTCAATATCATCACTTATTTTATCTGAATGAGTTAATTCAATATCTTTAGAATGACTATAATTGTAAACTGAATTATTTTCTTGATTTTCCTTTAATGATACAAAATCAAAACTTGTCCACCTATGGATACTTATTTTAGTTGTCAATGACTCATCTTTAAAACTTTGTTTCACTCCATTTACCTCATACTCTTTATTTACGTCATAATCTGGAAAATAAATTCTAATTTCATTGATTAGTCCACAAAGCTTATGGGATAGCCATATTAATCTTGATAAATTCTCTTTTGAGTATTGATTCGCACAAAATATCATGCATGATATTTTTCCACTCTCTTCTTTTACAATAGGAATTATTTCAGAATTTACTAATTGTATTGGTAGCTTATCTCCAGAAATTAGGAGTTGGGATTTATCCATATTTTTTCCAGTATTCTGATAAAGGAATTTAATACTACTATTCCTCATATAGCTTTCAGCTGTTTTAATACAACTTACTAGAAATGTTGCCTTTTTATTATCTATTATATATATTTCTTCAAATTGATTAGTTCCAAAATCAATATCTTGATCTATTTTCTCAATTAGGTTGTAGTTTTTCTCTGTTTCCGAACTACTTAACATAAACAACAATCCTTTATATTGTGATTTATATGTTGATTTCCCAATGAGTTTTCTAACTTCATCACTTACACGAACACAGTCAATTGTAGTAGACAATTCACTTATATGTTCTTTTGAATCATTCTTAATTGATGATGGATATCCGTCTTCATTATGCTTTACAGAACCAATAATTATATTTTGTTTTTCATGATAAAGAACATCATCATACGAATATAATATATCAATGCCATGTTTACCGGCCTTTTTATATTTGTTTTTTTCTTTATGGCGACTTATAAATGAACAATCAATATCTAAATTACATGATAAGCTACCCCAGCCAATAAGCCGAAGTAATTCTTGAGCTATTTTTTCACCATCTTTACCTGATCTAACTGATGCTTCTCCCATTTTTTATAGATTTTAGTTATTACAATCACATTATTGACATATAAAATTAAATAGAATCAATACTATATTGATAAAATTAATTTCCAAGGACCAAAAAAAATTATTAGTCCGAAATAGACTAAGGCAAAAAGACAAATTACAAAATAAATTGCCCTTTTGTTTCTCATTATCTTACCCAAACAAATAATTTGAAATTTTTCATTATTAATAGTTATTTGATCACCTTGTGCAAATTTTTGCCCTTGGTCTCTCAACAAACGCCAATCTTTTGGTTCAGCTTGCTTAGCTTGCGCCATACGAAAATGATAGTATTCTGAATTTCGAATAAAAGTTCCCAACCAGGGTAAAGTTAAGAGCAATCCAAAAACTCCAGCGAAAAAAAGGATAGGTTTAAAAGTAAATATTGTTACATTATCAACCTTAATTTGAGATACAAAACCAATAATTATTGTATTTACAAGCATATACACAGTCAAAATCTGCCAAAGCATCTCTCCTTCATATTTCAATAATTCTAAAGTAATTTTATATTTTTCTATATCTTTCTCGTCTTTATCCATTTTAGGTCTTTTTTTAATTTTACTTAAAATTCCCTCTCTCACCAACAAATCTTACACTCTCTCCTACCCATCTTTTTGGCTTTAGTAATACTAACCGATACAATATCGCCACTACAGCGGTTCATGCCCCGGCAGGTACTAACGGAATGATAAACTTTGGCTTTGGGTCCCATACAGATATATACGGAAGAAGAGTTACGCGCAGCACTAAAGCTAGCGAAGAGGATAAGCGTAAAAATAGTCAGCGTGAATTTTTTCATACAGATAAGGCTGTTTATATTGATTTAAAACTATTGTTTCGGGAATCTGGTAAGCCGGATGGTTTACGTGGGGTCGTAAAAGGGAATACTTGTTGGCAGGCAATGCTACCGGCAAGTGCAAAAAGGAAGACTTCGTAAGTATCGGACGTCATAAACAAGGCAATTTATGATAAATACTGGAAAATCGCATTTCATTAACAGGGTACAAATCTACTTAATCCGGTTAAATTAAACAAGCATTTTCTCAAATAAATGCTCTAAAAACTAAAAAAAGTCTCTTTTAGCAGTAAAAGCACAAAAATGATGTGATAATGTGGTGATGTGATGATGTGGTGATGTGGTAATATGATGATGGGATGATAGGATGATAGGATGATGTGATGATGTGATGATGTGGTGATGTATTGATGTGGTGATATGATGATGTGGTGATGTGATGATGTGATGATATGTTGATGTGGTGATGAGTTGATATGATGATGAGTTGATATGATGATGTGATGATGATGATAATTATGAATTATGAATTATAAATTATGAATTAAAATTACGAATTATGAATTACAATTATGAATTACGAATTATGAATTATGAATTATAAATTATGAATTATAAAAAAGTGTCTATTTATCAATAACAATTCTCTGAAAAAAAAATCAAATGACAAAAGTTGTAATTTTGTCACTCCAAACACGCGATGAATCCGAACCAGCGCCTGCAATACGAAATACATATTGTTTGCCGCTTTTTAGTCCTTCTATCAATACTTTGCGTTTGGTGGCTGTTAAAGTTATCCAGTTGAGTACACCATCTGCCGTAACTTCGGCATATTCAACTAAATAAAAACGAGCGCCATCAATAGCGTCGCAGCTAAAATACACACTGCCTGCATTGGGTCCCATTTTTACAATCACATTTATCGGTTTCAACAATGGACCTACTGTACTTTGTTTTCGGTTTACATCAAATCCGCTACTGCTGATCATCACGCTATCACCTTTGCTGGTGAGTTGCACATATAAACCCAGGTCCTTCAACGCATCCTCTAATTTTTCACGCCAACTGTTTTTAATTACTGTATCCTCAGGACTACCCTTTTCCGCTTTTATCAGCGAAGCAGCGTAAGAAACCTGAATAGCTCTTACCTCGACCAAAGTCGGTGTAGGAGTCTTGAAATACTCATTATCAGTCATATTATCAATTATTTTACAGGCCGTGTTGTTTAATTCAAGATCTGTATAATTTCTCGATGTGAAACATATTATTACTTTTAGTGTATCCATACTTGTACATTATTAAAAATAAATATTTGATAAATAGACACTTATATTGTATCAACACTATAACAGAACAGGTAAATCCCATTCATTTAACACAAAGAAACGTTGTATTTCCTGTAGGAAACAACACATCTCCTATAGGAAATGAAGTATCTTATGTAGGAAACAGAGCATCTTCTGTAGGAAATGGAACAACTTCTGTAGGAAATGGAACATCTTCTGTAGGAAATGAAACAACTTCTGTAGGAAATGGAGCATCTTCTGTAGGAAATGAAACAACTTCTATAGGAAATGGAATAACTTCTGTAGAAGATGGAGCATTTCCTGTATGAAATATACAGCTTTCATCCTTCACAGGAATCGGGGCTGCAATCATTGGTTGCCTGTCATAGTATTGTGCAAAACGATCAATAAACAAAGAGCGCTTGTAGAATTACAATGCAAACATAGAACTTAATTTAAAGTGTTGTTACTATAGAAAATACAGTAGTGAGGGGTAAAACTATTAATTTATGTTTAATTTAACCGATTGGCACTGTTTTTGATTATTTTTCTGCGCACTAAAGAAGCTGATAGTTGCGAAAAAACGGCTTTTGATAGTACGCTCATAAACAGCTTGTAAAAAAAACAGTCTGCTAATAAACTTTTTTTTCATCTGTTTTGTTACAAATATAATATTTCACTTTTAAGTGACTATGTATATTTTATCCTTATTTCAACATTTTGGTACTTAATTGATTTATTGTTCAACAATTTAAAATCACAAATCACATGAAAAATGAACAACCCATTAGCGAATTACTAAACGAACGGGATGCTTACTTAGCCGATCACCACAACGTGCTTACCGACAAGCAATGGATGAAACTGGAAACGCTGATAGAGCATAACGAAATGATGGCACACAAAGGGCTACAAAGTTCAACGCTTACCGACTTACATTCGGGACGTAACCCCCATCATGCTTCTATCTACAACCGCTATCTGTATCAGCCGGCTATGGACAACAGCGAGGAGGATAATATCAATGATATAAATAAACTTATACATCCAACCGACCTGCCGTTTTTCTTAGAAGTGCTGAACACGTTTTATTGCACCAACACCTACCTGCAACCTGCACAACGAATGCGCTTTTCGGCCTATTGCCTCATTCGCTTACGAAATAAAACAGGGAAATACCATGTCTTTCTGTTTAAAATCTATCAGGTACTGGAAGATGCCAACGGAAAACCCTGGATTATAAAAACTGAAAATAAACTGATACGAAAGTGCCGGGACGAGAATTTTCATCCTCACCGTCAATTTGTACTGATGTACGAAAACTCCGACTGCGTGGAGAAAATTCTGAATCCTTTTTATTCAGCACATTTGTCGAATATACAGTTGATGGTGCTGGAACTGGCGCACAGCGGAAAATCGGTAAAAGAAACCGCCGAAATGCTCAATATAACCGAAAGCAACGTAAACTACCATCGCACACAAGTAAAAGAAAAACTCAACGTAGACACCCTACCCGGTGCCTGGACGTTGGCCGAAGAAATGAAAATGATTACTGAAGATCATGTGATGATTCATGATGTGGTGATTCATGATGTGGTGATGTGATGATGGGATGATGGGATGATGTGTTGATGTGATGATGTGGGGATGTGATGATGTGGGGATGTGATGATGTGGGGATGGGATGATTTGATGATGTGGTGATGTGATGATGTGATGATGTGTTGATATGATGATGTGATGATGTGATGATGTGATGATGTGATGATGTGATGATGTGATGATGTGATGATAATTATGAATTATAAATTATAAATTATGAATTAAAATTACGAATTATGAATTAAAATTACGAATTATGAATTGATAATCACTCATCATTCATCACTCATAACTAAAAAACAAACCTGTGAATCTTATAACTAATTTCAAAAGTTATGTAATACCTGCGGCTTTAGGCTCCGTATATTTGTGATCTGATAAAATATCATTTACAAAATAGCTGAAAATAAAATTCATACAAAAATGAGAACAATAAGAAGCATTTCCATCATTTTTCTTTTCATGTTGGGCCTGGTTATACAACCGTCAACAGTTGATGCACGTATCCGTGTAGGTATTAGCATTAGAGTACGACATGCCCCTCCGGCTTTACCTTATTACGAACAACCTTATTGCCCCGAAGATGGATACCTGTGGGTACCGGGTTACTGGGGTTACAACGAAGATTATGACGATTATTATTGGGTACCGGGTGTATGGGTAAGACCTCCTCACTATGGTTATTTGTGGACTCCTTCTTATTGGGGCTTCAGTAATGGCTATTACGGTTTTCATAATGGTTACTGGGGTCGTAATGTAGGTTATTACGGAGGTGTGGATTATGGATACGGATACAATGGTTCCGGCTATTATGGCGGACGTTGGAGTGGTAACCACTTTCAGTATAATGCGGCAGTAGTAAATGTAAACAGAAATGTTGTTCGCAACGTATATACAGATCGCAGGAATGTTCAAAGCAACAGAACACCTAATCGTCCCAGTTTTAATGGACCAGGCGGTGTACGATCAATACCAAATGCAAGAGAACGCGTAGCTATGCGTGAAACACATGCACGACCTACCAACGAACAAACAAATCATCAACAAGCTGCAAGTAAAAATAGAAATCAGTTCTCATCGGTAAATAAAGGGCGTCCTGCTATTCCGGCAGTAAATAAAGTAGGTGGACATGGTTCAAATAATCAAGGGCAACTACAAAATAAACAACAACAGGTTCGTCAACAACAACAAAATAACCAACAAAAACAACAGCAGGTTCGTCAACAACAACAGAACAACCAACAACAAAAACAACAGGTTCGCCAGCAACAACAAAATAATCAACAGCAACAGCAACAAGTTCGTCAACAACAACAGAACCAACAGCAACAAAAACAACAGGTTCGTCAACAACAACAAAATAACCAACAGCAACGGCAGCAGGTTCGTCAACAACAACAGAACCAACAGCAACAAAAACAACAGGTTCGCCAGCAACAACAAAATAACCAACAGCAACAGCAACAAGTTCGTCAACAACAACAGAACCAACAGCAACAAAAACAACAGGTTCGCCAACAGCAACAAAACAACCAACAACAACAGCAGGTTCGCCAACAACAACAAAATAATCAACAGCAGCAACGGCAACAACAACAGCAACAGCAGCAGCAACAGCAGCAGAATCGTCAACAACAAAGCCAGCAACGACAACAGCAACAGCAGAATAAACAACAAGCACCTCAACAGCAGCGACAACAAGAAAAACCGAATAACAGATAGGGAGTCATTGTTGTCCGGTAAACTTTATATATGAAACTTTGTGAGAGATTTCTCACTTCGTTCGAAATGACAATCAATGCTTTATGTTTGGGGATGGGGGCAGGTTGGCGGCTACGCCGCCAACCTGCCCCCATCCCTTACAAAGAGGATGTAATAGTATGTCATTCTGAACGAAGTGAAGAATCTACTGTTCTTTACCGGACAACAATGATAAAGAATAGAAAATTCAATATTTTCTTATTCAACAATAAACAACAAAAAAAGAGCAAACATTCGGATTAAGAATGTTTGCTCTTTCTATAATTTGTTATTAATGTGAATCAGTAGTTGGAAATAGTCCCTAGGACTTACATATCCATAGAATAAACAGCTGTGTATATGTGTTGCCCGAGGGCATTTACATTTTTCTGTGTATATCCCCTACGGGGAATTAGCTACGATCAATTTATTTTCTATTGATATGTATTCACTACCGGAAATAACTCATTATAAATAGAATGTGTATGTGTACAACTCCTGATTTGCATTATTTATAAGCAATCGTTGTCAACTGACTTACTAGTTTACTTGTCAACTCGTTTACTCGTCAACTTGTCTACTTGTCTACTTGTCTACTTGTCAACTCGTCTACTTGTTTACTCGTTTACTTGTTTACTTGTTTACTTGTCTACTTAATTGTATCCGTCGACACCGGTTGTTGTTGAGCAGCTGCAGCCGCTTTTTCACTAGCTTTTTGCTGATCTTCCAGACCTTGATTTGTCTTTAGTTGTTCAACTGTATTGCGTAGGTTCTCACGTTGACTGTTGTATTGATCTACATAGTCTTTGTTATTACCCGGTTCGTAAAGCCAGTTGATAGAGTTGATTTTCAACAAAGCATCATCATATTTTTTATCGCTCACCGCTTGGTTAACTTCATTGATGATAATCTGCAAACGAGCTTTCTCATCGGTTACTCCCTGTTCGGTTTTGTCTTTGCTCTGTTGCGATGATTTATTCATCGATACAAATACGCCGGCACCCACCAATACAATGGCAAGTACAATAAGTAATATCTTAGAAGTAGATAATTTCTTCGTTTCGGGTTCAGCTACCGGTTGTTGTGGTGCAGCAGCAGTTCTTGGCGCCTGGTAAACAGGAGCTACCGGTTCGTTCACGATAGGTTGCGCAGGCGCTTTAGGTGCTTCCGCCGGTTGTTCCGATACGGTTGGAGTTTCTACTTCCGGTTCTGCAGCTGTTGGTGTTGCAGCCGGTTGTTCTGCTGCTGTTTCAGCAGCTTGTACAGGGGTTTTCGGCGTTTCGTTAGGTACCGCTCCTGTAGGGGTTTCTGAAGATTCTGTAGTCATTGTTTTTATTTTTGAGGGTTGATATACTTGCGACGCTACCGTAGCTTTCGGCGTAAAGGCAGCTTGTTGATTCTCGTTTTGTCTCGGTTGAGCAGGACTTACTGCTTCCGCCTTTTTCGATTTATAATATTTCAATGTAAAAATCAGGAAAGCCAGTGAAGCTACAATAAAGAGGTATAATCCGAATTTAGGATCAACACTACTTTTCGATGTTACGTCGCCATAATTACCACTATCGTGTGTACTGGCACCAAACCAGGCGTGAAGGTATCCATATCCGTCGATAAAATTTACAATTCCGACCATAAAGGTCCATTTAAACTCTTTGTACGATAAAAATCCGCCGAGCAGAGCTATTAATAACCCGAACAGTCCATAACCAATAGCTACTCCCGATATTGTTATCGGTTGTACACTCGCATTCAACTCCGACGGATCAACCGCAGGAGTAACTTGTACCCAAGGCAAAAAGACTGCAATTACAGTTAACGCAACTGCACCCAATGCCAGGTAATTCACTTTATTCATTTTTTCTGAAAATTATTATATATATTATATTGTATCAAAATCAAACGATCGACCTTGTCATTACGAAGCCGGCTCCTTTATACGCAGGAGAAGTCAATGGAACATATAATCATGCCTGCTCAGGAAAAAACAGAAACCAATTATTCAACCAAGTCTTTTTCAATAGAAACCGCTTTCGCTTTACAAATTTCATTCCAGTTTTCAGATCATTGAATTACCAACGCAAAACAAGATCGAAAATACTTCCTGAAAAAACGTGTAAAGATAATTACTTTTAACCATATAGACACAAATGATACTTCTTTTTTAATGTCTTTTTCTTTTGTCGGCTATCGGCAAGCTCTTTTTTGCTTCTTATTGCAAGTCCGAAGGACTTAAATGTAAATAAGCGACTGTATCAAAAGCACGCAAATACCGCAAATAACACAAATTTTCGCAAATAAGATTTGTAAAAATAGAATGTTATTTGTTGAATTCCAATTTGATAAGATTGCGTTAATTTGCGCATTTTTATTTGCGTCATTTGCGTTCAAAAAGACTTTTGAGACAGCCTCATAAAGCTAAGACTTAAACAAGAAACCCGAAAGGGGTTCAATAACAACACACTATAGTATCATTCAACCCACTACGGGGTTGTGGATGTAGGAGCTTCGTAACCCCCGGTTGCGCTTCACTTACCGGGGGCTACTCACATTTAGCCACTTCGTGGCTATGAATATGGCTTTATTATTTATGTTGTCCTATGAAATTCAAAGCTCCTTTTTCAGAAAAAACAATCAAATTGTTTCAAATTGAAACATCTATATAAAACACTGAAACACAATATACATGTATGGTATTCACTTATTTTGAATACAGATAACTCTCTGAATACCTACATTAAAGTACATTTTAGTAGGTATTTTGCTCCTGTTTCAAAAATTGTTCATCACACAAACACTAACATATTATAATATACTGTAAATCGGATTAACATTTATTTTTATGCGCAATTTTATTTATTTGTTTTCCAACAATTTGAATGAATTGTAACCTGTACATTGCAAAAATGAGCGAAGCCCGGTTTCATCTGATTTTAACCGAAAAATATTCGTACAATAGAAAAAAAATCGTTCCTTTGCAGCGTTTTTAGGCAAATAAAATTTAGTCATTTATATGAGCAGTTTATCGCTTTTCCTCACAGTATTCCTAACCGGAATGTCTTTAGTGGTTGCCGGTCTCGGCATTGCCCTACTATTAGCACCAAAATCATTCAATCTTCAAAAAGGAGAACCTTATGAATGTGGTATCCCAACACACGGAACTTCGTGGATGCAGTTTAAAGCAGGTTATTACCTGTATGCTATTCTGTATCTTATGTTCGACGTGGAAACCATCTTCTTGTTTCCCTGGGCTACCATCGTTCGCGATTTAGGTTACACCGGATTGTACAGTATTTTGTTTTTCGTAGTAATTCTCGGATTAGGTCTGGCTTACGCATGGAAGAAAGGAGTATTAAAATGGAATTGAAAAATAATATAAAGGGAATTCCTACCGAGGAATTCAACGACAACGAGTATCTTGAAAACTACGTAAAGGAACTCGAAGCCAACGGTGTGAATGTGGTGCTAAGCAAGATCGACGAACTCATCAACTGGGGACGTTCGAACTCTGTATGGCCATTGATCTACGCTACCAGCTGTTGTGGTATTGAGTTTATGGCTTCGGCTGCTGCTCACCACGATATTTCGCGTTTCGGTATGGAAGTTACCCGTAACAGTCCGCGTCAGGCCGATTTAATGATTGTAGCAGGTACCATGGTTCATAAAATGGCTCCACTGATTAAACGTGTGTACGACCAAATGGCCGAACCGAAATATGTCATTGCCATGGGTGCATGTGCCATCTCGGGTGGTCCGTTTATCAATTCGTATCACGTGGTGAAAGGCGTTGATCAGATTATTCCGGTGGATGTATACATTCCGGGATGCCCTCCCCGCCCCGAGTCTTTATTTTACGGTTTGATGCAATTGCAACGTAAAATTAAGGTAGAACAATTTTTGGGACACAAACAACGATGACCCCTAAATCCCCTAAAGGGGACTTTAAGAGTGGCATTTGAATGGATAAACTAATCCCATTCCCCTCAAAGGGTTAATGGTAATATTATATAAAACAAAACTAATCTAGTTCCCCTTTAGGGGTTAGGGGTTATATTATGGAAAACATAAAAAAGCTAATAATTAATACTGTACCCGATGCAGTTATTGAAGATAAGCAAAAACTGACAGTAACAGTAGTACCGGATAAATTGCACCTGCTGGCAAAAACTCTTCGCGACAATGCGGCTTTGCCTATGGACACGCTGGTATATTTAATCGGTATGGATCGTGGCGAAGAACTGGGCGTGAATTATCTGCTTTGTTCATCCACCGATCTTTCGAAAGAAGTAGTGCTGAAAACCGGAACTACCGATAGAGAAAACCCTTTGTTGTATTCTGTTACCGACCTTTTTGAAACGGCTCATTATAACGAACGCGAAGTGTTCGCTTTGCTGGGTATCCGTTTTATCAACAATCCCGATATGCGTAAGTTCTTCCTGAACGGCGATTGGGTTGGTTATCCGTTGCGTAAAGATTACGATGCTAATCCCGAAATTAATCCGGTTTCACTGGAAAGTAAGGATATCATTGATATTGCTCCCCGTATTATGGAAAATGCCGAAGGAGAATTGGTAGAAGATACGGTGAATATTTTTGAAGACGACGACTACATTATTAATATAGGCCCTCAGCACCCGTCTACCCACGGTGTTATGCACTTCCGCACAGCATTGGATGGCGAAATTGTAAAAAAGATCGATGTACACAGTGGTTATATCCACCGCGGTATCGAAAAACTGAGCGAAAGCCTTACTTACCCGCAGATACTACACTTTACCGACCGGTTGGATTACCTTTCGGCTAACATTAACCGTCATGGTTTGTGTATGTGTGTGGAAAACGCAGCGGAAATTGAAGTTCCTGAACGGGCACAATATATTCGTACCATCATGGACGAATTAAACCGTATTGATTCGCACTGTCTGGCATGGGC
>Ga0302161_10000276_pt1 | contig 13514 bp, 10 predicted proteins | sample I_Fen_E2_1_FD_193498 | JGI IMG/M metagenome (GOLD analysis project Ga0302161, IMG submission 193498) | Peat permafrost microbial communities from Stordalen Mire near Abisko, Sweden - I_Fen_E2_1 | ecosystem: Environmental > Terrestrial > Soil > Wetlands > Permafrost | place: Sweden: Abisko...
GAACGGTTGAAAGATGCGCTGAAAGAAAAATTCCATCCGTCGAATATTATCGGCAATTCGAAGCCTATGCTGGAGGTGTATGCGCTGATCGGTAAAATAGCACAAACCAAATCTACCGTGTTGCTGCTGGGCGAAAGCGGAGTGGGCAAGGAGCTGGTGGCAAGTGCTATTCATTACAACAGTCCGCAAGCTGCGGCTCCATTTATTAAGTTCAACTGCGCTGCCTTGCCAGAGAGTGTGGTGGAGAGCGAACTCTTCGGACACGAAAAAGGCTCGTTTACCGGTGCCGACAAAATGCGGAAAGGACGTTTTGAGGATGCCGACGGGGGTACTATCTTTATGGACGAGGTGGGCGAACTGTCGTTGCCCATGCAAGCCAAGCTGCTCAGAATATTGCAGGAACGGTCGTTTGAGCGGGTAGGGGGCAATGCCACTATAAAAGTGGACATCCGCATTATTGCCGCCACCAACCGCGATCTGTTTAAAATGGTGAAAGAAGGTACGTTTCGCGAAGATCTGTATTACCGTCTGAATGTGTTTCCCATTCTGATTCCACCGCTTTGCGAACGAAACAGCGACATTATTATACTGGCCGAACACTTTGTGGCTCATTTTGTGAAGAAGTTTAATAAGGAAATAAAGCGCATATCCACCCCTGTGCAGGAAATGTTGCTTTCGTACTCCTGGCCGGGCAATGTGCGCGAACTGGAAAACGTGATTGAACGGGCGGTGATTCTGTCGGACGACAATGTGATACATAGTTACGACCTTCCGCTTTCGCTCCAAACCCCTCTGACAACCAGTACTACATTTAAAAAAGGACTGGTGGCCAAACTGGAAATAGTGGAATATGAAATGATAGTGGAAGCACTTGAAAATCATAAAGGGAACATGTCTGCTGCGGCCGACGAGCTGGGACTTACCCGACGGATACTGGGGTTGCGGCTCGACAAATTTGGCATTGATTATAAAAAGTATAAAGAGGCCTGAATACGTGGTGTTTCTTGCCAGCTTGCTTTTTTGGGGAACGCTAATACTGCAAAATGTGCCAATTTTTGAACGCAAATCCCGCAAAAACAGCAAATTAGCGCAATTTCATTGAATAGGAATTTTGCAAATCCGATTCAACTTTACAAATCTTATTTGTGGTAATTTGGGTCGTTTGGGTCGTTTGCGTGCTTTTACTCATCGGCTGACTTAAAGTCATCTGATGAATACGAAAGCAAGTTCTGAAAAAGTGCAAACGGATTGCGAAATAACTCTTTTTGCTCGACAATTTCATAAAAAGAGGAACGAAAATACTTAGTGCGGAAGCTCTCTGAAAGAATTTAAGTGAACGATATATTAATTTGTGTGTTGTGTTCTTAAGATATAATGTGAAAATACTCAAGTGGAATGCTCCATTACTTAATTGGTATGCGTCCTGAAACAATTGGTATGCGTGATATATTAATTATGTCTTAAGCCCCATTAAAACTTCCTAATGGATATACAATTGGAATGTGAAAATACTCAAAGCGAAATGTATCCCCATTAAAACTTCTTAATGAATACTCAATTGGTATGCAAAATTACTCTAACGGAACTAAAAATTCCTCAGTGCGCCGTGAATATTCCTCAGTGCGGCATGAATATTCCTCAACGCGAAGCAATAATTCCTGAGTGAAAAGCTAAAATTCCTAAAACCGGAGGCTGTATTGCTAAATGCAAAGGCAAAAATACCCGATGCAAGAGGAAAATTACTCAGACCGGCGGCGTGCGCACTCAACCGGAAAGAAGAAATGCTGAATTGAGTGCTGAAAGGACTCAGACGGGCGGGCGTATTACTAAATAGGAAATCGAAAATACGCGACCGGAGAGGAGTTAGACCTGAATAACTTTTCCAAAGTTTCGAACTTTGGAAAAGATACGTGAACACCAAAAGTACGAAGACTCCTGAACCTTATTTTTTTCAGAAACTTCGGCCTCCAAAACGCGCAGAAAGCCCAATAAGTAATTAATGAGTAAAATGGTTGTTAATGTAATAATTTGTTTTTATCTTTGGTGATTAATTTAGATAAAAATAGTATCTGCTCTTGCTACCGAACAATTGCATCGTGTGACATTTATGAAGGATTAGTATTTACGGCAGAACACTATGTATATAGTAATTTATTCATCGGGTGACTGTGCTGACATTCTCGACAATGAATCCCAGTCGTGGAGTTGGGTAAAGTTCACCGATTTATAATTACTACTGTCCTCTGCTGCTGCATAATTGCATCGTGTGGTATTTATAGAGGATTAGTATTAAAAGCAAAATTATGTATATAGTAATTTATTCGTCGGGTGACTGTGCTGACATTCTCGACAATGAATCATAGTCGTGGAGTTGGCGAAAGTTCACCGATAAAAAAGAGAAAAACAAAAGTACAAACCTTAAAAACCAATAAGCCATGGACAAGCAATACAACGCCGATGGTTTTATTCCAAAACATGGGGGTTACGAACGGTTGATAACCTATCAGAAGTCAGAGATCATCTACGACGGAACACAGTATTTTTGCAAGAAATACTTCCAACGCTACGACCGTACCATCGACCAAATGGTGCAAGCCGCACGCTCGGGCAAACAAAACATCGTAGAAGCCAGTATGGCTTCGGGCACTTCGAAAGAAACAGAGATAAAGCTCACCAACGTGGCACGTGCTTCATTGGAAGAGTTATTGATTGATTATAAAGATTTTTTGCGAACAAATAAGCTAAGGTATTGGGATAAGAATCATCCTTATTATGCGCAACTCTCGCAAAAGTACAAAACACCCAATGCCAATTACGTGAACGAATGTCGCAAGCAAGAATAGAGGTAAGAAAAAAACAAAAATAAATCGAATAAGTAAAATAACTTATTGTTACTCTGCTGTTGCATAATTGCATTGTGAGGCATTTATGAAGGATTAGTATTTAAAGCAGAACACTATGTATATCGTAATTTATTCATCGGGTGACTGTGCTGACATTCTCGACAATGAATCGCAGTCGTGGAGTTGGGTAAAGTTCACCGATTTATAATTACTAGTGTCCTCTGCTGCTGCATAATTGCATCGTGTGACATCTATGAAGGATTAGTATTAAAAGCAGAACACTATGTATATCGTAATTTATTCATCGGGTGACTGTGCTGACATTCTCGACAATGAATCACAGTTGTGGAGTTGGGTTAAAGTTCACCGATTTATAATTACTAGTGTCCTCTGCTGCTGCATAATTGCATCGTGTGACATTTATGAAGGATTAGTATTTACGGCAGAACACTATGTATATCGTAATTTATTCATCGGGTGACTATTCTGACATTCTCGACAATGAATCACAGTCGTGGAGTTGGTGAAAGTTCACCGATTAAAAAAACAAAGTATAAAAGATCTACAAATTAAAACAAGATGAACAAAATGAAATGTCTTTACTGTTTTCTAATAACTTTATTGTTGTTTTCTTGCAAGGATAATAATCCGATTGAACAAGATGCTCCACTTGCAGTTAGCAGCACCGAGATAACTTTAAGTCCGAATAAACCTTATGCAGAAATTACGATTACCAAGGGAGCCGGCAATTATAAAGTTACAAGCTCTGATGCTGCTGTTGCCCAGTATGTTTTGATAGACAATAAGCTATACATTACAGGTTATAATATTGGCAATGCAATTGTTACGTTGACGGATCAAGATAAAAATCAGGTAAAAATCAAGGTCACTATCGATGAATTTATTGCCAGAGTGTCTCCGGTGTCAAATATCGTATTTATTAAAACAGGTGATACCAAAAATATAACGAATACTGATTCTAAACCACTGTATTCTTTGATGGATACAGCCTCGGTAATTCAGGTTAGTGGAACGGCGAACAATCTGCAGATTACAGCCAAAAATAAGGGCGTCTGTAATTTGTATTATCTGAAAGAATATTGGCCTACTCTAACATATAATATTCAGGTAGTAGATCATTATTCTTTTGCTGTATCGCCTTCAGCAGGTTCTCTACAATTAGCAGCAGGTGCTGAATCGGAATACGGTATTGTATCTGGTTGTGGCAACTACACATTAACTATTTCGAACACGAATGTTATATCAGCTGAACTTCTTTCGTGGCCTATCGAACCAACTCTGAGTCAAAGTAATCCACGTGTTGTGCATATTAAAGCCCTTCAAAGTGGCAGTTCGGAGCTTATAATAACTAATGTAGAAACGTCAGAAGTGAAAACTGTGATTGTCAGTGTAAGGTAGGATAAAGCAGTTTTGCCGATTTACATTAAGAAGGTAAGATGAGAAAACTCAATAGTCCGTAGGACTTACATATCCATAGAATAGACAGATATGTACATTTATTGTCCGTAGAACATTCACATTTTTCTATGTTTATTACCTACAGGGAATTGATTGAGCTTTTCTAGTTTTCTATTGATGTCTATTCTCTCTGGGAAATAACTTATTAACCAGAGTTCGGGATAAGTAATAAATGAAAAAGCAGGGTCAACTTAATAATGCACCTTAGTTATCAAATATATCTGAAAATAATATGTCGGTGCGCTGCACCTTCGATTTATGTGTCTGGCTAAATTTCTACAAATAGCTCGGTGCGCTGCACCTTTTTGAGGGACAGAGTCCCCAAATATTTGTAGTATTAGGTATCAATTATCATCATTAGGTGCAGAGCACTGTAATATTCAATTGTGTAATTTGAAAAATGAATCCGAGCTTATCCCGAGTTCAGGTTATTAGAAGTAAAATATACTTGTCTTCAACTCCTGATTTGCATTAGCAACAATCACATGATATTTATGAAAACAGAAAAAAATGGATGCCTGAGAATTGGGCAGAAAATAGGATTCCTGCTGTTAGTTCTGCTGGCTGGCATACCGGGAGTTTCTCAAAATAAATCGACTAAATCTGTTATAACGCTGGATTTGGCAGGAAACAGTGGTATTTATAGTTTAAACGGTGAATATGAAATTGGACAGCTCAAAAACTGCATACTAAATGCCCGGGTTGGTTTTGGGTACGGGCCCTTGACTGATGGAGACTTTGTTGGAATTCCTATAGGGTTTAACTTGCTAACAGGAACAAAAAAGCATCATCTTGAACTTGGACTGGGGGCATCGTATATAAAAGGACTTGAAAAATCGCATATTCCGGCTGAATTGTTTGGCAATACTCAAGAATTACGCCCCAGGTCAGAAGCTATTTATTTTGTCCCCACGGTTGGTTATCGTTACGACAATTTAATAGGAGGGCTGATTTTGAAAATATATTATTCCCCCCTAATTACTGTTTATGATTTTTTTGATAAAGAAAAATTTTTGAATCAAGCGTTTGGCTACTCTAACTCAAATTCATCTTCTTATAACACCGGTGGTGGTTTTACACATAATTACGAAATTGATCCTAACTATAGTTTTCCGATAGCAAAAAATAGATTTGGAAATTTTGGTCTGACCATAGGATATCGATTTTAAGGTAATCGTCGAATAGACTTTATGATAGAAATGCTTTATAAAGAAAAATGAGAAGAAAACATTAAAGTCTGGCAAAACCGGAAAGCTGGGTATTTCGCCGGTTAACTGCATTCACTTTATCATAATATTAGGCTTAAATGGCTGATATCATAAAATTTAATCGAAAAAGATAGTTCTAAAATTGATCTTTTTGTAGTATAAAAGCTGTTTTTTTATTTTTTGACAGTTGCTTATACATGTTATTTAATGTTTTAAAAACGGAGCAAGAGATTAATAGATGCTAATAAAATCGGCGTTTTCCAACAATCAATTGTGCTGAAAATTTCTTTGTCTGCAATAAAAGATAAATATATTTTGCGAAAAAGTAGTAATCTATTTTGGTCGTGAATGTATTTCTTTTGCTAATTATCTGCTTGTGTGAAGTTATTGTATTAAAAATAGCTATTATAGCAGCCATTCCTCTTGTTTTATTGTTTTCGAAATCTGTTTTTGAATCTAATATGTATTTATATGCGACTAATGTTTTAGTGAGAGTATTATTTTCTGATAGTAATTAATGCTACATATGTAGAATTATTATTACAAATGTTTGATTGCTAGTTATTTGTGTTTTTGTGAGTATATTTGCAGTGTCAATGAACAGACAACTATTAAGTCTGCAATTTTAATTATTACTCATTAATTATTCATCAGTATGAAAACTTTAAAAATTGAATCTTTTGTAAAAACAGCATCGATAATTTTTTCCAGCTACATGTTGATTTTGATAATTGCAATAGCCGTTTTAGAAAAATAAAAGCTAGGCAAGACATATTCTTATGAATATTTCGGAATGCCGGTTTATGTGTTTTGTTTATTCTAATCATTTTATAATATAATACTTATCTGGATTTTAAATAGTTGACTTTGTAACGTAGTTGAGTTTATCTTCTGATTAAGTGTAGTATAAAAAAATAAGGGAAGCTTTTAAAGCTTCCCTTATTTTTTTTATACCATCTTTCTTCTTTGGTTGGTTACTGTTTATTGATGTAAAGATCCCATGCTATATAATCAACAATATTTGTGGCAAAGTATGTTTGGCGTATTGCTGTGAACAATGTATCAATATCACTAATCGTACTGCCAAGCAAGGCATTGATAGTAGTGCTTGTGCCGTCGTCGAACGTAATTTGAAGTTCTCTTTTGTGATTTGTGATTGTTGTTTCAGTTGAATCGGCTGAGCTTGATGTGGAGGTGACATCAATAAACTTCACTTTCGAATGTAATTGTAATACACCATCTACATAAACTTTAGCACTGTCCAAACTGTTTGGACCGCCTTCTCTTACAACCTGAACATTCCCTATTGTTAACGAATATTCTGTTTCCCGATGTTTAGAAGTGGAGCTTGTTTTAATAGCGGTATATTTTTCTTCATACAAGGTTTGACTTGCTTTTGAAATGTTGTAGATCGAAGTAATGGTATCGCCGCTTGTGTAAGATGCGCTTGCAGTGTATCCGTTGGCAAAAGCAAAGCCAGACCTGAAATGGTAGCCATTAGTTTTATTGTTCGAAGACTGAATTGTCAGGTCGCCTACACTGGTTCCTCTTACACTGATATTTGAAGCTAAATTATAATTCCAACCCAGGTAACGGTTAAAGCTGTAGGCATACTTAGAAACATCTATTACATAATTGTTTACTAAAGTGGTGTCAGAGCTGGAATAACGCATTAAGTCCCAAGGATTCTTTACTTTAGATTCGGGAAGACGAACAATCATATCCGAATTATCAGCAGTTTTGACGAAGAAACGCAATAATGCTGGCGACCATTTTCTATAGTTTGCGGCTTTATAGTCATAGATCCCTGAAATGTCGGTTAAAAGAATACTACTATAAGTAGAATCAAAAGCAGATACAGGTGTTTTTACCATATTGGCACTTACAGATGATGAAGATGAAGTCCCTGAAACATTGAGAAGTTGGTAACCTGTAGTTGATTTAATTGAAGTCATGGCAGTTGTCAGACTTTGAGCGCTTGAGTTGATAGAGGTCTTTAAAGAATTACTACTTGCTTCGTTTTGAGACGTACAACTCCACAGAATGAAACCCAGAAAGGGTAATGCTAAATAAATCTTTTTTGTTTTCATATCAAGAAATCGTTTATAAAATAATTGAAGATAACATTACTTTGATTAATACGTATCTTTAAATATAATATTGTAGGTCAATACAGATATTAACGGTTTTGACCTCAAATGATTTCGGTGAGATGGAACTTGATTTACAATGTTTCAATTTTGTTTTAGCAGGTATATCTAAAAAGCATAAAACAACGGCAAGCGCGAATGTTTACAATATGTAATCATCGTCTTCGTTATCGGCATGACAAGCATCCTCGGGCTCTGCATGAATATAGACTTCGCTACGGGGGATAAGTGATTGTATTTTTAATTCTATTTTATCACACACTTCGTGTACTTCGCGCAAACTCAGTTCAGGGTCGAAATGAACATTAAACTTAATAAAGGTATCGGCACCGGCAGTGCGGGCTTTTAATCCATGGTATTTTAAAACTTCAGGAAACTCTTTTAATATTGCATGAACAGTCTGAGTGGCATTTACCGGTGATTTATCCAACAAGACATCGATAGCCTTTCTTCCCAACTGATATGAAATAAACAATACAATCACTGCTACACATAAGGCGGCAATGGAATCGGCCGCATACCATCCAAGAAACTGATAACTGAGCAAGCCGAACAGTACAACCGTAGAACTCCATATATCTGTAGAGAAATGGAGTGCATCGGCTTCCAATGCCTGACTATTATGTTTCCTTGCGACCTTATACAGGGCGCGTGAACGTGTGAAATCTATGATGATGGAACATATTACTACCACATAACTCCATATGCTGACTTCGATGTGCATATTGCCTGAAATAAGGCGATGAACTGCTTCGTAAATAATCCACACGCAAGTTACAAGCAGTAAGAGTGTCTCAATTAGTGCCGAAAGATTTTCTACTTTTCCATGGCCGTAGTTATGTTCCTTATCAGCTGGCTTGTCGGATACTCTGACAGAGAAAAACGTAATAATGGCTGCCACCATGTCCAGAGCCGAGTGTAATGCTTCGGAAAGTATACCCAAGCTTCCGGTGAGAAGACCAATGGTTAATTTAAAGGCGGTGATAAATACTGCCGCTATTACAGATGTTAATGCAACTCTATTTTTTTCTTTTTGCATGATGAATACAATAAACTAATAATCGTTTGAAATCGGGTCAAAAATACACAAAGAATTCATTTTGTCGCATAAAAAAAGCATTTAGTTATTACCAAATGCTTAATTTAGAATGATCCAATTTAATATGCTTTCAGATTTTCTGAATTCGAAATGATTCAGCATGGTCGTGCTGTTAGGTAAAAAGGATAAAAACAAAGTAGAGTAGTCCAAGTTTTGATTTGTACTACTCCACTTTGCTTATTTGAGGTGGTTTTGAACCGAATATTTTTGAATTAAAACTAATTTTTTATTGGGTCAATTCCAAAAGTAAAACCGGCCTTTACCCGTTCAATCAATTCAGGTACAATGTCAGTGTATTCACCAACGATGCCAAAATCGGCAAAATGGAAAATGGATGCTTTAGGGTTGTGATCAATTGCAATGATGTGTTCTGATTCTTTCATTCCTGCAACGTGCTGGATGGCTCCCGAAATACCCACGGCAATATACAGCTTGGGGCGAACAGTTTTTCCTGTTTGTCCCACCTGACGGGCATATTCCGAAAAACCTTCATCGACCACTACACGACTGCAAGCCCATTCGGCTTTTATACCTTGAGCTTTTAATGTTTCGGCTAGTTTTTTAATTAGCTCCAGCCCATCTCCGGTAGTTCCACGTCCGCCTGAAACGATTACATCGGCATCAAATAAATTTACCAAACCGGCTTCGCCACGCACTGTTTCCAGAATTTCAACGGAGAATTCTTTATCAGTCAGTTTTGGTTCGAAAGTGGAAATGATACCGGTGCGTCCATCCATTTTAGCAGGTACTTCAAAGGTGCCTGCACGGGCGGTAGATATTTGCGGATAAACGAATCCCAAAATGGTTGCCAGCTTGCTTTCTCCGTAAGTAGGACGACGTGAGTGCAGAATAGGTTTATTAATCACCTTTTCTTTGCGGTTTACGTATTCACCTATTTCCAATCCGGTACAGTCTGCCGTCACACCACTACCGGTTTTCATTCCGATACGTGGAGCTAACTCTCGTCCGGAGGTAGTGGCTGCAAAAAGAGCAATTTCAGGATTCCGTTTTCTGATTACTTGCTCGAAGATGGAGGAGAAAGGGAGTACCAGATATTCTTCCAGTTTATCGTCTTCCACCAGAATAACTTCGTCGGAGCCATGTTCGAACAAAATTTGAGCCTGATCTTTTACATTTTTTCCAATCAACAAGGTCATTATCTTAGTATCTTCGCCCAGTTGATCTGCTAAGTGACGGGCAGGCGTTAGTAGTTCGAGCGATGGACGGGCAATCTTTCCGTTTGCTAACTCGGCCCAGGTCAAAATACCTCTGGCGCCGTTGCGGTTGTCATAAAAAGGAAATTCGGGTTTTTCTGACGTTTTCTTTTCTGAAGTGTCTTTTTTCTCCAGCGTGTTTCCTCCCTTTTTGATATTTGCAACTAAACTATCAACTAAGGTTGTTTCATTGTGTCCCTCCGACATAATAATGGGAGCCCGTTCGCTAACTAGGTTTACCACGCCGGCCACAATGGTAGGCGATCCGCTTAACCCTATCTTTTCAGTTCCCAGCCCGATGTCGTCGATACCAAAAACTGTAATCTTTGCATTACGTGCTTTGATGGCTCCTATCAGCGATGGCTTACGAGGAGGAATACCGGTTGGGGTTAATGAAATGGCACAAGGCATGGGTAGTTTCATCATCTGATAACCACCTTCGATAATACGTTTTGCAATTACATTGCCTTTGCCATCGGCTTTTACGGTTTCTACAAAAGTTGCTTGTGGAATACCGAGGCTTTCGGCCACTTGCGATGGTACGTGAGCTGTATCGCCATCACTGGTCTGGCGACCGGCCAAGACGATAAACGGTTCCTTCGAATCTTTGGTGAAACCCAGATGTTTCAGCATGGTTGATATTGCTAAACCGGTAGCATAGGTGTCGCTTCCGCCGAGCTTCCGGTCGGAGAGGAGATAAGCCTCGTCATAACCCATCGAGATGGCTGTGCGCAGTGCCACTTCAAATGAACCGGGTCCCATGGAGCAGGCAATCAGGTGTGCATCGGGATATTGTTTTTTTAGTTGTAATCCGGCTTCAAGACCAAACTGGCAGTCGATATTAATAATCGACTTTGCTTTTGTTCTGTCCATCAATCCATCATCTCCCATTCGCATTTCGGTAGCGAGTGGTACTTGTTTTATTAAACTTATAATTGTTAGAGCCATTGTTTTAGTTATGAATTATGAATTAATAATTATGAATTAATCACATGTTTTGAAAGTCCGGACCATTACCTCCATTGGGCACTGACCATGTTATTCCATCGCCAGGCGTTTTAATATCACAGGTTTTGCAGTGCATACAGTTCTCGGCATGAATACGTAGTTCCTGATGTCCGTTTTTATCGGTGTGAAGTTCATACACTTCCGATGAGCAGAAAAACTGGCACGGAGCACCGTATTGTTTGATATTAATGGCATCGAATGACTCAGGATTGTTGATCTTTACGTGAGGAACTTGTTCTTCGTCATGGTTTACTCCCGAGAAAAATACATCTGTGACCTTATCAAAAGTCAGTACTTTGTCAAAGTCCAGTTTTCCTTTGAATCTGTCCTTAAATGGTTTTCCTTTAAATTCACTCAATGTTTTGGTAGCATCTTTATCGAGGTGAGATTTTAATCTACCGAAAAATCCTGCACCGCCGGTAACCAGAAGTGTTCCGAAATTCAGTCCGCCTACAAGTAAACCTTTTGAAAATGCTTGCCTGAAGTTTCGGACAGGATACATTTCTTTATAAATAAGGCTCTCTTTCATTAATGATTCATATTGACTTAGTGTCTTTTCAGAAAAATCATTTTTGCTCAACGCTTCAGCAGCAGTTTTAGCTGCCAGCATCCCCGACGTAACAGCTAAATGAATCCCTTTCAAGGCTGGCATGGTAACCAGTCCGGCACTATCACCTACGATTAATGCATTGTCGGTATATAGTTTCGGAATGGAATAATATCCACCTTCAGGCAATGTTTTGGCTCCATATTCAACCAATTTACCACCTTTTAAAAATTTAGAGATAAATGGATTTGTTTTCCATGCCTGAAAAGCATCGTGCACATCAAAAGTCGGATCTTCATATTCGAGTCCGACTACCAAACCAACGGCAACTTTATTGTCGTTCAAACCATAAACGAATCCTCCACCAAATTCTTTCAGATTCAACGGATACCCCATGGTGTGATAAACTTCTCCCGGTTTGATATTTCCTTCTGGTACGCTCCACAATTCTTTAACCCCCAAAGAGTACATTTGGCAGTTCTTATCTTTTTCAAGATCGTATTTCTTTATCAGTTGTTTTGCCAGACTTCCACGCGTGCCTTCGGCAAAAATTGTCAGTTTCGCTTCAATACATGTCCCAGGCTGAAAATTTTCCAGTTGCTTGCCATTATGATCAACTCCGGTGTCAATCGTTTTAGCTCCAGTTACTTTTCCATTTTCGTATAGAATTTCACTGACCGAAAACCCGGTGTAAATCTCAACTCCTTTTTCTTCTGCTTTTTTGGCCAGGAAACGGCAGATTTGCCCCAGTGAAGCAGTATAATTTCCAGTATTATTCATGTATGGCACATGAACCGGTAATTTGAAGGATCCATTTTCGCTGAGTAAAACTGTTGAATCAGTTGTTACTTTAGCATTGAAAGGGATTTCGTTGAAGTCAATGTCCGGCAATAAGCTTTTGAAAACGTCAGTTTTAATTATCGCGCCTGACAGAATATGGCTACCGATAGAACTTCCTTTTTCAATAAGTAAAATGCGGTGATTTAATCCCTTTTGCTTTAATGTATCAGCAAGGTGAATTGAAGTTGCCAGGCCCGAAGGGCCACCTCCAATAATTAAAATATCCGTTGAAACGGTATCAGCTTTACTCATTATTTCTTTTCTTTAAATTGTGATTATTGATTGAAATTAAGTTGTACTATATCAAAAAACTAAATAGATAGGAGCAGAATGAGATCCTATTTTTTTCTTTTCAAAATGGTGGAGCCTGATGCTCTGTATGCATGATGAAAAGTAAGGAATAATATTTAATGATCTGTTTTCTGAAAGCAAAATTCAGATAAACAGTCTTGTAACTCGTAACTATTTACTTGTAACTATTAATTTGATTTACAAATCCGGATTTTAAAAAAATGTTTGGCTAAGAGGAGTTGCAGGAGTTAATCTTCGTTTAGCTGATGAACCTGAAATGAGTTTACCCGGTAAAATGTATTCAATGGATATGAATGTATTTTTTCCTGCGAGAAAGCTGTATGTTTGATTAATTTTCAAAAGATTCAAGATTTGCGATTTTTATTCTGTTTTGGACATCAAAAAGAAGCTTCTTTATGCATTCTGATAGGTGCCCTTTTTTTTGGAAGAACTTCAATGATTTTTTTACTTTTGCGTGCTACAAAAATAAGCATTTTAATTGGTCGACCAACTTTAAAGCTGTTGTTTTCAGGTTAAATAATAATAAATTACGCAGGATCTGTTACTTTCGTGTAACAAAATAGCGTCAAAAAAACAGATGCGATTAAGTCTTTTTACGAAAAATCCGTTTGCGCACACGAAGAGTGCACAATTGGCTTGAGAAACCGGCGACTTTTGACAGCTCCGTTTATTTTCCGTATCTTTGTCCAAAATCGTATTCCGTCAAGGTTAATGTTAGAGCTTGTGAAAGAAGAGTGAATACGTGAAATATTCTATGACATTTGATAAATTAGATCTTATTGAGCCGATCTTAAACGCTCTCCAACACGAAGGC
>Ga0302161_10000283_pt1 | contig 13350 bp, 11 predicted proteins | sample I_Fen_E2_1_FD_193498 | JGI IMG/M metagenome (GOLD analysis project Ga0302161, IMG submission 193498) | Peat permafrost microbial communities from Stordalen Mire near Abisko, Sweden - I_Fen_E2_1 | ecosystem: Environmental > Terrestrial > Soil > Wetlands > Permafrost | place: Sweden: Abisko...
CGCATGGGCGAACGTCCGTTGGCCGTTACCAACATAGGTCGCAGCCTCTACACCCTGCTTATGATTCCCGGATCTGCACTTTCTACCACCGTAAACACGCTGGTGAGCAACCTCATCGGGGCAGGCCGAAAAGAAGAAGTACTGCCTTTTATCAAACGCGTGGTGGGCATAGCCTTACTGCTGGTAATACCCGTGTTGGCACTCACATTTTTGTTTCCGCAACTGTTTGCACGCATCTACACCGACAACCCCGACCTCATAGCAGCCTGCGTACCCGTCATGCGCGTGGTATCGGTAGCCATGATATTCTGCGCCGTGGGCAACATCATATTCAATGGCATCTCAGGCACCGGAAATACCCGCACAGCCTTTGCCATCGAGTTCCTGACCCTATTTTTTTACCTCAGTTATGTATATTATACCACCATCATACACCCCTGTCACGTAGCCGTGGTGTGGATGTCGGAATTTGTGTACTGGAGCATTATAGGCGGGCTCGGATATTGGTACTTACTGAAAGGAAACTGGCGAAAAAAAGAACTCTGATAAAAGTCCTGAGTTATCAATCTTACTGACAAGACAAGCAGCAATATCGGCTTTACTCATACATACAAGCAGTGAAATACAACCGCAAAAAAGGTGGAATCAACAAAATGATTCCACCTTTTTTGCATAATTACTCTTTCATTGAACAATAAAATACAGATTGATTAAAACGAAGAATATACCACAAACCAGTTATAATTAAAAACTATACTTTAAAGACAACCGGGCATTAGCACCTTCGGCCACAGAAGTCTGACTACCGAGCGGTGCAGCCCATTGCGAACGAGCCGGCAAGTAATAATTATTCAAAAGATTATTTACGGCTAACGAGATGCCCAAATTAGACAATAAATCGTAAGATACAGACATATTAACCACAGCATATCCTTTCACCGGAGCCTCTCCACTGTTGTATACCCAAACATTATTTTTATTCAGAATAGGTGCAAACCGGTTGCGGTCACCGGTATACACTACACTCACATTTGACGACAGCTTGGAAGTAAACCGATAAGAAGCATATCCGGTTAGTTTGGGCGATGCAATAACATCACCAGCCACATAAACAAAAGAGTTTTTATTCGTACCCACATACTTCAGCCCTTCAACCCATGAAAAAGAACTACCCAGCAATAATTTATTATTACAGAATTTGCCGTCCACAGAGAACTCTCCACCAAATATCTTCTGAGGAGTGAGTGAAGGCTCAAAACGATTCTTTGCATCATTAAAAGTTAGTCCGGTGCCAATATTAGAGCTGCTGTAATACCCTACAGCTTCTATTTTTATATTTTTCAGGTAAACCAAGAAACCAACTTCATAATTGTTGGTAACAGCTGCCTCCACATCCACACTACTTACAATATTGGGATTATCCGTACTACGGAGGATACTACCCATGTCGGGTAGCGAAAAACTTTGAGAGTAATTCACATACGGAATAAATTTTTCGCTCTCTACATACCTCAGTCCTATATTAAAAGCCAGGTTATCAAACTGCATTTTACCTCCTTTCACAGCCACAGCCGAAGTAAAATTGCCATCTTGTTTAGCTGAATAAGGCAGCGTGCTGTAATCATTTATATGCAATCGCATATCATCGTACCGCACACCGGCTTTTATATTAAACAGATTATCTATTTTTATGTTAGTCTGAAAATAAGGAGCTACACTTTGCAATTTAATGTCAGGTATCCACATCCGCCCATCAAGTAAAGCCTGATTGGTTTTGTCTTTCAATGCATCTACACCATAAATAAAAGAAAAACTGGTTTCTGACAACTTCAAAACAGTATTAAAACCAGGTCTGACTCCTATTTTTTCCGAATTAATTACCGACTGCCCACCATTTTGAAAACTGGTTGAGTAAAAGAATATATTTCGGGACTTTTGATAATAAGCATCAGCAGAAAAAGATGTTGTACCACCAAAAAGCTTATCCAAATTATACTTCAGCACTGTGTTGAACGAAGATGCTCCGGTAGGTGACTCCGGATAGTTAGCCGATTTGGGCTTACCATAGCCCGGAGTAAGCACATAATCTCCGGCTGCATTCAAAACAGTTAAAGTAGACAACACCGGTTCAAAAGGAGTTTCTTGTTTCGACTTATAATAATTGGCCGATAAGCTCAACTGTTGTTTGTCCGATAATTGATAATTAATTTTTCCAAACGTTGAAATGATTTTAGTATTGTCTAAACCATAAGTTGGTAAAACCGGAACTCCATGTGCATCATATTTATTCCCTGTTTTCTCATAACTAAAACTTCCAACATAACCAATCTTACCTGAAGTGCCACTCAGCGACTGATAAAGTCCACCACCCAAAGATTCTTTCGATTTAGCTAAATTCAGAGTACCCCACAGGTCGGTAGTACCCGAAATTTTCTTTCCTTTCTCAGGCATCTTGGTGATGTAGTTAATATAACCTCCATCACCTCCGTTTCCGTAAATAGAAGAAGCCCCTTTAAGCACTTCTACCCGCTCCAAATCATTTGCATTGACGGTTTTCATGTCTACCTGACCATTTCTTAGTGGGGTTGACAACGGAACACCATCTATCATAGTCAATATCTTACGTCCGCGTAATGTTTGTCCCCAGTTAGAGAAACTGCCCGACTGAGAAGCCATACCCGGAACTTTCAGTTCCAACATTTCATTCATGTTAGAAGTAGACTTACCAAGCTCATCCAAATCGCCCGACTTGATTAAAGTAACCGATGCAGGTATGGACGATAATCGTTCTGGCACCCTGCCTGCCGACACCACAATCTCATCAAGCGAATTTGTCTCTTCTTTCAATTGAACATTCAAATCTAAAACTGTTTTATTTTCTAAAATCACAGTGTGCTCTTCCGACTGAAATCCTACAAAGCTAAACCGGATGCTATAACTTCCGCCCGACAATCCGGAAAGAGAGTAACTACCGTCCATAATGGTTACAGCTCCCTTCTGTATCGATTTTATATAGATAGAAACACCTGGAATTGTTTTATTTTTACTATCTATGACAAGCCCTTTTACAGTAGCTGCTTCTGTTGAAAATGTGGCTATTAAAAAAAATAGATAAAGGTAAATTGCTTTTGTTTTGTTCATCTTCTTGTTTGTTTAATTGAGGCCGCAAGTTAGCCGCAGCTCACAGCAATGGCAATCACCAATTATGGGTATTTATTTATAAAATTGTAACATGATTTCGGTATAAAACTAATTTCCATTACAAGCGTCATCTAACGAACTGTATTGTTTCATTTGTATTTCCATATTTGGCTAAACATTTATCTCTCTCTTTATCTAACTTGATTTCATCCATTCGCTCATCCCAACTAGTGGCTACATGATTTCAAAAGAGCTACCGCATATTGATTATTTATCGGCACCCTACCATAATGCCGCAATGATATTTTTTTATACTTTTGTAATTCTAAGGTTTCAGGCCATAAAATATCATTTTGGTCTAAGCACAGTATCATAGCAAAAGCATTATCATAGCAATATTATGGCCAAAACCAAATCCGTTTACGTTTGTCAAAATTGTGGTGCCGACTCCCCGAAGTGGATAGGCAAATGCCCGTCGTGTGGTGAGTGGAACAGTTATGTTGAGGAAGTAATCAGCAAAGATACCACGCCAAAATTTCACGTGGGTGGACTTGAAATTGCCAAACAAAAACCGATACTCATTTCGGATGTGGAAACGTCCGAAGAAAGCCGCATCGACACCAGTTGCAATGAGCTGAACCGGGTGCTGGGAGGCGGCTTAGTGCCGGGTTCGTTGGTTTTGATTGGCGGTGAACCGGGTATTGGTAAGTCCACATTGGTGTTGCAGGTAGTGCTGAACCTGAAAGGAAAACGAACGCTGTATATTTCGGGCGAAGAAAGTGTGAAGCAACTCAAGCTTCGTGCCGAACGGTTGAAATTTGATAATCCCGACTGCTACATTGTGAGTGAAACATCGCTCGAACAAATATTTGTACATATCCAAAACATTCAGCCCGATGTGGTGATTGTTGACTCCATTCAGACCATCTCTACGGAGCTGATCGAGTCGTCGCCCGGCTCGGTATCGCAAGTGCGTGAATGTACCGCCAACCTGCTGAAGTTTTGTAAAACCACTGCCACGCCCGTATTGCTTATCGGTCATATCAACAAAGAAGGTAGCATTGCCGGCCCCAAAGTATTGGAACATATTGTAGATACCGTACTCCAGTTCGAAGGCGATCAGCACTATATGTACCGCATTCTTCGTCCGATAAAAAACCGTTTCGGGAGTACATCGGAACTTGGAATTTTTGAGATGCAACAAAACGGGCTGCGCGAAGTGAGTAATCCGTCAGAGCTGCTGTTGTCGCAAAATCACGAAGGACTCAGCGGCGTAGCCATTGCCTCGGCCATCGAAGGTATTCGTCCATTCCTTATCGAAGTTCAGGCGCTTGTGAGCTCGGCAGCTTACGGCACACCTCAACGCTCCAGCACCGGTTTCGACCTGCGTCGACTCAACATGCTGCTTGCCGTGCTCGAAAAACGCGCCGGATTCAAAATAGCACAGAAAGATGTGTTCCTCAATATTGCCGGCGGCATCAAGGTAAACGATCCGGCTATTGATTTGGCGGTGATCTCGGCTATTCTGTCGTCAAATATGGATCTCTCCATCGAAAAACAACTTTGTATGGCTGGCGAAGTCGGTCTCTCGGGCGAGATACGCCCCATCAACCGGATGGAACAGCGTATACTGGAAGCCGAAAAGTTGGGATTCCGCAAAATGATTATTCCGGAAATCAACCTGAAAAGCATCAATAGTGCCAAACTCAACATTGAATTGGTACAGGTCAAGAAAGTAGAAGAAGCGTTCAGAGTGTTGTTTAAGAGATAACTAATTGTTTAATGAAATGGAGAAAATTAGAAAATTCTTTAATGACGGTCTATTGTCACAGTACTACATTGCAAAATATAATGTCGAAATATGGACGAAAATTGCAAATGAATATGATTTTCTGAGTATGCAATCTGAAAATGTTCAACGTTTATATTCATTTATTCAAATCTCGGCTGTGAATAACTATTTGATGGCTCTAGCAAGATTATTTGATAATGGCGAAGACAAAAAAACAATGTGTATAGAGTCTTTCCTAGTACTTGCAAAAAAGGACAAAGGTGAAACCCTTGAAATCAATGCTGTTCGTAAATTATTGAATGCATATTCAATCGATGAAAAGATTCTAAATCAAGTTAAGGGTGAGAAGTCTATCTCAATTTTGGAGAATCTATGTAATATTTATCAAATTAAATATCAAACAGATAATATTAAACTCACAATAGTAGCCCTAAGAAAAATTAGGAATAAAAGAATAGCTCATAACGATTCCAAAATAAATTCTTCTTGTTTGGAATTGTCAAAAGTAGAGAGTCTTCTTGATTTCGCAGGGCAAATAATTTCCATTTTTGGAGTTGCTCTTTTTTCAACTTCGTTTCAGATTGAATATCAAATAAATTTAGACACATTCTTCATTGATGAAAATATACAACAAATAAAGAAATCATGACCCTACGTACCGTAAATGTAACCCGCTATATCACTCCTTTACGCGAAGGGGGATCATTGCCCGCATTGGCCGAAGCTGATGACGGCTTCAATTATGTAGTCAAATTTCGTGGAGCCGGACATGGAGCTAAAGCGCTTATCTCGGAATTAATTGGCGGAGTAGTGGCCAAGTTATTGCATCTGCGTATACCCGAACTGGTTTTTGTGCAACTCGACGAAGCTTTCGGGCAAACCGAGGGTGATGAAGAAATTCAGGATCTGTTGCAAAGTAGTCGCGGATTGAATCTGGGACTGCATTTTCTATCGGGAGCTCTAACCTTCGACCCTATCACTACTAAGGTAGATGGATTACAGGCTTCGCAAATAGTGTGGATGGATGCTTTTCTGACTAATGTGGACCGAACCGTACGCAATACCAATATGCTGATGTGGCACAAAGATTTGTGGCTTATTGATCATGGCGCGACTCTTTATTTTCATCATACATGGACAAACTGGGAAAAACAGGCGCTCAGTCCGTTCTCATTGATTAAAGATCATGTGCTTCTACCCTTTGCCGATAAACTGGAAACCGTAGACGCCGAATTCAGGCAACTACTCACTCCGGACGTTATTCGTGAAGTCGTGGATATGATTCCTGACGAATGGGCAACCAACGCAGAGGAAGGTTTGTCCGCTAACGATATTCGCGAGGTATATTATCAATTTTTATCCCGAAGAGTAGAAAACTCCGCTAACTTTTTAAACGAAGCTCTCCATGCAAGGAAAACACTTATTTGAATATGCCGTCATTCGCGTATTGCCCAAAGTGGAGCGCGAAGAATTCATTAATGTGGGCATTATCCTGTTCTCTAAGCGGGCTAAGTATATCCGCATGCTGTACAAGCTCGATAAGCAACGGTTGAATTCTTTTTCCAGCGAGTTGGATCTGGATTTGCTTGAAAATACCTTGCTTTCGTTTGATAAAATTTGTTGCGGACACAAGGAAGGCGGTGTCATTGCTCAGTTCGATATCCCTGAGCGTTTTCGCTGGCTCACAGCCGTGCGTAGTTCCTGCATTCAGACCTCGCGTCCGCATCCCGGATATGCCGAAAACCTGGATTCAGAAGTAGAAAAATTATTTCAAGAATTAGTGTTATAGAAATACACTTTTGTGCGTGCGCATCCATCAATTTGTCGATGCGCACCGACGAACGCATAGATGCGCATCTATAAAATCGTGCATGCGCATCGACGAAAACAAACGATCTGACTTGTTAAAATAAAAAAGAGATTCACTTTAAAAGTGAACCTCTTTTTTTTCCGTGGGCGTTGAGGGATTCGAACCCCCGACCCTCTGCTTGTAAGGCAGATGCTCTGAACCAGCTGAGCTAAACGCCCGAAATGTTTGTGTTTGTTTGATATCGAATTTGAAGTGGGCGTTGAGGGATTCGAACCCCCGACCCTCTGCTTGTAAGGCAGATGCTCTGAACCAGCTGAGCTAAACGCCCGAATGCGTATTCGGATTGTAATACCTTTCTCCAAAAGCGTTGCAAAGATACTGCTTTTTTTGTATTCTGCAAGTGCCCTGGAATATATTTAGGGCAAAAGCAACCGAACAGATCAATCGACTTTAATTAATATATTCATAATCAAAAGCCTTGTTACAACAAATAATTATCAAATTCAGCATTAAAATGACTCTAAGGATCGAATCCGAGCTGATTCACAAACCCAGATCTTGACATATTGATTAATTTACGTACCTTTGCCACCAAAATATTTGCACCCGCTGTATCGAATTTGGGAAAATTCAGACAGAAATGAAGAGATGGAATGTAAATATCTAACTTAATAGATATAAAAAACAATGGGAAATATTGTAGCAATTGTAGGTCGCCCAAATGTGGGAAAATCGACCCTTTTCAACAGGCTCACACATAGTCGTAGAGCCATAGTAAATGACGAAGCAGGTACCACACGCGACCGCCAATACGGCAAAAGCGAATGGGAAGGTCGGGAATTTTCAGTCATCGACACCGGTGGTTGGGTAATAAATTCGTCGGATGTTTTTGAAGGTGAAATTAAACGACATGTCGTTTTAGCCATCGAAGAAGCTGATGTCATCCTTTTTCTGGTTGATGTTCAGAATGGAATTACCGATTACGATCTGGAAGTAGCTCAAATCTTACGGGGTCACACCAAACCGGTCATGCTTGTTTCCAACAAAGCCGATACTTTTGAATGGCAATATAATGTCGCAGAATTCTACAAACTGGGATTAGGTGAACCTTACATGATTTCTGCAATGAATGGTTTGGGAACAGGTGATTTTCTTGATGCATTACTCACTCACTTTAAGTCTGATTTTGCAGAAGACATTGACGATGATCTTCCTCGTTTTGCCGTTGTTGGACGTCCTAATGCCGGAAAATCGTCCATTGTCAATGCTTTCATTGGTGAAGATAGAACTATTGTAACTGATATTGCCGGAACAACGCGTGATTCTATTTATACACGATTCAATAAGTTTGGACACGATTTTTATCTGGTCGACACTGCAGGAATCCGAAAAAAAGCGAAGGTAAACGAAGATTTGGAATATTACTCGGTTGTCCGGTCCATTCGTGCAATAGAAAACTGCGATGTCTGTATTTTGATGATTGATGCCACCCGTGGTATAGAAAGTCAGGATTTGAATATATTCTCATTGATTCAAAAAAACAAAAAAGGATTCGTCGTTTGTGTCAATAAATGGGATTTAATAGAAAATAAAGAATCCAATGACATCAAAAAATACGAAGTCACAATTCGTGAACGCTTAGCTCCATTTGTTGATTTTCCTATCATATTTACTTCGGCCACTACCAAGCAGCGCATTCTAAAAGTTCTGGAGACTGCAGTAGAGGTTTATGAAAACAAACAACGTAAAGTCCCAACAGCTAAGTTAAACGAATATATGTTGCCGCTGATTGAGAACTATCCTCCACCTGCTTTAAAAGGTAAATACATCCGCATAAAATACGTAACGCAATTACCCGGTACTCAGGTTCCGACATTTGTGTTTTTTGCCAATCTGCCACAATACGTGAAAGATCCTTACAAACGCTTTTTGGAAAACAAAATCCGGTCAAAATACGATTTTACAGGTACTCCTATCCAGATATTTATCAGACAAAAATAAGATCAAAATCTATTATATAAAAAATGCAGCAGAAATATTTCTGCTGCATTTTTTATTGTTTCATTTATTAGATTACTAAAAACCACTGTATACAACTTTTATCATCATTGGCGCAGTAACCTTGTCTTTGCCATTCGGATCAATCACTTTTCCGTTTCGGATTGTAACCGCATTCATAAGATGACTCTCTTTCACATAGATATATGAAGTAACGCCACTTGAGTTTGTTGTTGTTGAGACTTTAATTGGCACTAAAAGCATATTCATACTTTCAGGTAGCGTGGTTCCATTTTGTTTAGCTATTTTAAACTCGTTCGCAATTAGCGTTGACATATTGAAGGAGTAGTAATGTTTATAAACCCCTGAAGTCCCCCCAACTTCTTCTACGGTATAACTTCCCCGAATTGCACAAGTGTCGGAAGGTAATTCCCTGTCGTCAAAGAAACGCCTTTTTGCCGATTCCTTGATTAATAACAAATATGTGGGAGCTGTACGTAATGCAGTAGTGTCTTCTGTTTGCTCAGTTACTTCAACTCTCAATAAAGCACTGTTCACAGATAAGTCCTTTCCTTTTATTCCGGCATCCATGCGTTGTTTTATCCGGCTTAACGGTACATTAATGCGTGTCTGAAGATTTGCCGGAGAGGCTATGTAGTTCACAGTATCCCGATTCAGATCAACAGTACTTCTATCATGAACAAAGTGGTTCACCTGACGAACTTCGGAATTGGCTGGGAATACAAGATAAGTATTTACAGTTGCTATAGAGTCACCTCCATTAATATTTTTTGTAGCATATGTGTAATGGTAATAATAACGCAGGTCTATTTGTTCGATGGTTAGCATTGTAGATGCTCCATAATTTGCTGTTATATAAATCCCATTGAAATATTTAAGAAAATTATTTGTGCTTGAATAATAGGCATCATTTCTGAATTTGCTAACAAAGCTGTTAGATAATTTAAACCTGATTGCAGTAGAATCAGCACGTATTATAACTGCATCTTTCGCAGAAAAAATCTTCTGTCCAAGCTTAATCGATTTGTCGCAATAGTCTGACGGATTAAGATCGGAATGGTACAATTTCGTATAATCAAAAGTATTACTATTCATTTGGTAAATATTCACATCCAATGGTGAATATTTAGAGCCGATCCATGTTTTATAATACATTATAACTACAGCAGAGTCAGCAACAGCATTAGATGGATATTTAAATCCAACAGGGCAATTCAGCTGAGCTAAAATATCTGCTTTGGTTGATCCGAATTTAGTATCATAAAATGACCCTAATAAAAATGAATCCGGACGAGAATTTATATAGTCAACCGGATCTGTTGTTGTTGCCAAATGAAAGGTGTCTGTGCCAACTTTTATTTGATCAGAAATGGGTTGAACGCCCGAACCAATGTCTGTTAAACTATCAGTACAGGAAAAAACAAATAGCGACAATAAAAAAAGCAGGATAATTGGATACGATTTCATGTAAAATGAAATAAAATTGACTGAATAGAAAATTAAAAATCACTTGAAAAAAGAAATAGTCAACTACAGACTATCATAAAACTGAACATAAGCATCAGCGTAATCTTCGCCACTTTGAAATGGTAAAAATTTTACTTTCTTTGAAGATATATAGTCCAGCACATTTTGATCTACAACCGGACTTGACTGAATAACTGCATCGGAATAATCAATAGCTAGCTTCGAAAGAGCAACAAAATCAATTACTTTATCTTTCACCTGAACAACATGTTTTTTTTCAATACCTTCAAGTAAAAGCCTCTCTGCAAACAAATTTCGGAAAGGTTTTTTAAACCCATCATTAAAAACAGAGTATACCACCTTAGAATGTTTAAAAAACGGATCGTCATTGTATGCCTTCTTAATATATAACGGAGCTAATGCAGTCATCCATCCCTGACAGTGAATCACATCTGGAGTCCAACGAAGCTTCTTTACGGTTTCCATAACACCACGAACAAAAAAGATTGTCCGTTCATCATTGTCTTCGTATTCCTCACCCTTCTCGTCAGATATAGTATTTTTTCTATGAAAATAATCATCATTATCAATAAAATAGACTTGCATTCGCGCTGATTGAATTGAAGCCACTTTAATAATCAATGGATGATCTGTATCATCAATAATAAGGTTCATGCCCGATAACCGGATTACTTCATGAAGCTGATTTCTTCTTTCGTTTACCGCTCCAAACTTTGGCATAAAAGTACGGGTTTCACGTCCCCTGTCTTGCACCGCTTGAGGTAAATACCTCCCCATATTCGACAATTCAGATTCTGGCAAATAAGGAAATATCTCTTGCGAAATATACAAAACTTTTGTAATTTTTTTCATGCTCTTCTATTCAGATGCTTTTGAGATAATTTTTCGTTATGCAAAGATATATAAAAAAAATCGGATATAAACAAGACCTTAAAGGCCGAATGTTAAGCTCACTTATCAGAAAAAGAAGTTATACAAAAAGTATAAACACCTAAGAAATGGCTATAAGTCACACATTCAAATATTTAACAAAACCATTCCCTTTTACAATTAACTTCAGGCCTGAATCTATTTATAAAAGTTTAACCTTGAAATATATTGCCTGTTTTTTCTCGCATTTTCTTATTGAAAACGATTTGAAATTTACTTTGTGGCATTTAAATAATAGCTGTTTAAAAACCGATCCATATATTATGTATCCCAAAAACTAATTATCCAAATAACTTTTACTACTTTTGCACGCAATTTTTACAGAGCTCAGATTTTATTTTTTAGGGTTTTGCATAATAGACAGATTAATGAAAATAATTCGATCAAAAAACGAAATTTTAGCTGAGATTAAACGTCTTAAGACAGCAGGAAAAACTGTAGGATTTGTACCTACTATGGGTGCTTTGCATGATGGGCACAAAGTGTTAGTTATACGTTGTGTTGCCGAAAATGATATTTGCATTGTCAGCGTTTTCGTCAACCCAACGCAATTTAATAATAGTGATGATTTAGAAAAATATCCGAGAGATCTTAAACGTGATGCGGAGATGCTTGAAAAGGCTGGTTGCAAATTTGTATTTGCACCGACGCCTGAAGAAATTTATGATCCATCAGAAATAGATAATCAGTTTGATTTCGACTTCAGCGGCTTGGACAAAGTGATGGAAGGTAAATTCAGACCCGGTCATTTTAACGGTGTAGTTCAAATTGTAAGTAAACTTTTCAGCCTTATTCAACCGGATAAAGCTTATTTTGGAGAAAAGGATTTTCAACAGCTAGCCATCATTCACCATATGGTAAATATCCTGAATTTCAATATAGAAGTAGTGGACTGCCCAATTGTTCGTGAGTCAAGTGGACTTGCATTAAGCAGTCGGAATGAACGATTAACTGATACACAACGTAAAAATGCCATTGAAATATCTAAAGTTCTGATTGAAAGTCGTAACTTTGTGCCAAAATTATCACCAAAAGAACTGATTGAATGGGTTGTTAATAAATTAAATGCAACTCCTGATCTTAAAGTCGAGTACTATGAGATTGTGAATTCAAAAAGTCTTTTGACATTAAATTCGTGGACCGAACCTGCAGTTGGTTGCATCGCCGTTTTTTGTGGCGAGGTCAGATTAATTGACAACATTCGATACAATTCTTAGTTTAAAAATTGTGTTCAAATATTTATAACAAACAACAAGTTCCGGTTTACAGAAGGCTGTTCAACGACAACTAAAATAATATGTTAGTACATATAGTAAAATCAAAGATTCACAGGGTATCTGTCACAGAGGCTAATCTAAATTATATAGGTAGTATTACCATTGACGAAGATCTGATGGATGCTGCCAATATAATTGCAAATGAAAAGGTAAGCATTGTAAATAATAACAATGGAGAACGCTTGGAAACTTATGTTATTCCGGGAAAACGTGGTTCTGGAGTAATTTGCCTGAATGGAGCAGCTGCACGTAAAGCGCAGCCTAATGACATTATAATTATTATGGCATATGCTATGATGGAAATGGAAGAGGCACGTACATTTAAGCCGGCAGTAATTTTCCCCGACACAGCGACAAATAAGTTAATTTAGAAATAGCCCAACCAACACTTTTTATTTATGAAAGTCGTAATCATCAAATACAATGCAGGCAATATCCGTTCTGTACTTTTTGCATTAGAGCGTATTGGTGTGAATGCAATTGTGACTGATGATCATAACGAAATACGTTCAGCCGATCGTGTAATATTTCCAGGTGTTGGTGAGGCTTCTTCTGCAATGCAGTATCTCAGAGAAAAAGGGCTTGATACACTCATTTGCTCGCTTGTTCAGCCGGTATTGGGAATTTGTTTAGGCATGCAGCTGATGTGTACACATTCGGAAGAGAATAACACAAATTGCTTAGGAATATTCGATCAAAAGGTAAAACTTTTCCCCAGTGCTGGGTTTAAAGTGCCTCAGATAGGATGGAATAATATTACAAATATCAAATCAAATCTTTTTAAAGGTATTGCTGAAAATGCTTATATGTATTTTGTACATAGTTATTATGTAGAGAGTTGTGAAAATGCAATTGCCGAAACTGATTATATTCAAAAATACAGTTCTGCAGTG
>Ga0302161_10000285_pt1 | contig 13325 bp, 8 predicted proteins | sample I_Fen_E2_1_FD_193498 | JGI IMG/M metagenome (GOLD analysis project Ga0302161, IMG submission 193498) | Peat permafrost microbial communities from Stordalen Mire near Abisko, Sweden - I_Fen_E2_1 | ecosystem: Environmental > Terrestrial > Soil > Wetlands > Permafrost | place: Sweden: Abisko...
AGACATTATAAATTTTTTCACGTTTACTTTTTTTATTGCCATGATTGCCAACCGTATTTCCACTATTAATTTGATTATTTGCATATTTTTTTTTATTATTATTTAATTATTAGATGTAAAGTTAAGTTAGCTACAATACTAAGCCACGTACAATAATAGAAATGCCATCATTAATGCAAACAATCCAGTTGCTTCCGCAAAAGCAAAACCAAGAATTGCATACGAAAATAATTGACCTTTTATAGACGGATTTCTAGCTACACCAAGTATTAATGCACCAAATACCACACCAATTCCTACACCCGCACCTATTAATCCTGTGGTTGCTAAACCTGTTCCTATTATTTTTGCTGATTGTAACATTACCTAACTTATACACCTAATTTTCTTTTGAGATACTCTTAGAACTGACTTACATCTATTACATTTATCATAATAGTTCACATAGATACTAGTTTAAACAATATATTCTTATTTTATTATTTTTATTGTGCACCTAACCTTAAAGATGCTATACACCTTATTACTATAGTAGCGTAATAATATGTTTCCTTAGAAATATTTTTTTTTTACAATTTCTACTCTTATACTTTTTACCTATTATAAAGCATAGTTTTTTACAGGATTTTAGAATCGTATTTAAATAATTTATATAAAGAATTTTTAGCAATAAGAAGAAAAGGAATTGAACCTCTGAGAGCCTTTACTTTTTAGGTTATAGCTCAATCCGTAATACCTACAAACGGAACCTTCTTTTGTATAATTATTAAAATACGAATTAATCCATAAAAAATTTTATACTTAGGGTTAAAAGTATATTTAAGAATATTTTTCCTAATATATCTAAAAATTAATTATTTGTAAACACAGTTCTTAGTTCTATTAAGCTGTTTTCCAATAAGCTAATTAAAGGAACTATTATTAAAAAATGAGAAAAATAAATTATAGTACTTATTTGTCCGAATTCAATATAAGGAGATTCAACATGTTTGGCTCCTAAAATCATTAATATTAAAAAATTAGCAATAAATATGTAAAAAGTTATTTTACCTAAGGGTTTAAATTGTATACCCCTGCTTCTGCTCATATCTGTAAATGGCATCGCTAATAAGATTAAAATAGCACTAAACATAGCTATAACACCTAATAATTTGTTGGGTATTGATCTTAGTATAGCATAGAAAGGTAAAAGATATCATTCAGGAACAATTGCAGGTGGAGTTTGCATTGGATTAGCCATTACATAGTTTTCACTATCACCTAAAAGATTCGGCATAAAAAAAACAAACATACTTAAAACGATAATAAATAAGAATATAGTTATTAAATCTTTAAATAAGAAGTAAGGAGCCATAGGTAATCTATCATAATTACCAGATACACCTAAAGGATTACCTGACCCTGCGCTATCATGTAGTGCTATTAAATGCATTAAAGCTAATGCAGCTAATATAAAAGGTAAAACAAAATGTAAAGCAAAGAATCTATTTAAAGTTGCATTATTAACAGAAAAACCTCCTCATATAAATTCAACTATATCCTGTCCAACTCATGGTATAGCACTCATAAGATTAGTTATAACAGTTGCACCTCATAAACTCATTTGACCATAAGGTAAAACATAACCCAGGAAGGCTGTAGCCATCATTAATATAAATATAACAGTACCAATAGTTCAAACTAATGTTCTAGGTGCTCTGTAGGATCCATAGTATAAACCTCTACCGATATGTAAATAAACCAAAAAGAAGAAAGCTGAGGCTGTATTACTATGTAAATAACGTATTAATCAACCATTATTGACATCACGCATGATGTGCTCTACTGAATTAAACGCTTCTATTACACTTGGATTGTAATGCATTGCTAAAGTTACACCTGTAATAATTTGTATAACTAAACAAACAGCTAATAATGAACCAAAATTTCATAAATAACTTATGTTGGCTGGTTGTGATGCATCGATCACATAAGAATTAACTAATTTTAATAAAGGATGACTTTTTAATATTCTCATGTCTAAATATAAAAAATAATTAGGTTTTTTTTTTCTAGACGTTAAAAAGGAGATATACATGCTATAAAATGAATAATAACAATAATAATCTAGTAGTTAAATTAAACTATATGCAATGAAAGGAAAAAAATATAAATAATTAATATTTTATTTCTTTTTTTTTTATTCATGGCTTTATCATAAATTTATATTTAATTTATGCTTTCTCCATTTTTCCTTATATTGTAAATACTAATAAAATATATAAGAGATTAGTCTAAAAAAAATGCTAAATTCTTTTTTTCGACTAATTTTCACTAAAAAATTTTTAGCCATAGCGTAGCTTTTTTAATTACCTAAAACCTTTCCTTTTTTTTACTATATTAACTTTGGATACACCGTATTTGCAGTGTAAACCATAACTAAAGCCTCACATGCACCATTTTTTAATATAAATAAGGTTAATTTTCTAATATTCCTTATTGACAAGTCATAATAGAATTTGACCCTATAAACTTTTTTTTAAGTTTCTACCCTTATTGCTTTTAGGTGATATAAATTTAAAATTTTTTTTATTGTTGCTCTAATCACTCTAAAAATTTCTCAATGCTTACTGATTCAATCACTATAGGCATAGAACTGTGTAAAATACCACATATTTCTGAACATTGACCGTAGAATGTTCCTTCTCTATTAATAAGAACAGAAACTTGGTTTAATCTACCTGGATATGCATCACATTTAATACCCAAGGCAGGACAAGCAAAAGAATGTATAACATCTGCAGCAGTTACAATAAATCTTACATGTGTTAATTCGGGTAAAATAACTCTGTTATCTACTTCTAACATTCTTAAAGCTCCATTCTCTAAATCTGACTCCGGAATTAAATATGAATCAAACTCTATAAATTCATCATCTGCATTTAAAAAGTCAGGATATTGGTAACTTCAATATCATTGATGACCTTCTGCCAATACAGACATGGCAGGATCGCTAACTTCATCCATTAAATATAATAATTTAAAAGAAGGAAAGGCTATTAAAATTAATATTAAGGCAGGCGTAATAGTTCATATTAATTCTATTAATGTACCATGGTTTAAATATTTATGAGATATTGGTGATTTAATACTACTATAGTTTCTTACTATGGATATCATAATTCAACCAACACCAAATAATATAATAACTAAATAAAACATAATATTATCATGTAATTCAACTAACCCTTCCATTTGGGGAGTAGCACTATCCTGAAAATAAAGCCCTCAAGGCCTAGGTGTATCACATAAATTTAAAACAATATCATTTAAAAAATTTGTCATGATAAACTTATTTGCTTTTTCAATATATTAAACTATACATTGAAAACCCTTTAATGGAGAGTATTGTAACACAATACTTTAGTAAATAAAAAAAAATAGTAAAAGTATCTTTATGATATTCTAATTAAATTAAAAAAATCTAAAAAGGATAAAAAGAACTTTTCCTGGAAGGGTCATTTAAAGAACTTTGTAAAGGTAGAGATACAAAGGCATGGGGTTTGGGTGGGCTAGATAAGGCTCATTCTAAACTGTTATAGCTTCTATTTAACAATGTTTGTAAGGCATCAGTATAGAACTGTGGAGCTAACCATGGATATCTACTTACGGCCTTACCTTCAACTAACTGAAGATAAACTAAATGTAAAAATAACCAGGTAGCCACCACACTAATGATGCTACCAAAACTACTTATTAGATTTCAACCGGCAAAAGCATCAGGGTAGTCACTAATTCTTCTTGGCATTCCTTGTAAACCTAGAAAATGTTGGGGGAAGAATGTAACGTTTACACCAATGAAAAGAACCCAGAAATGAACCTTGCCAAGTAATACTTGGTAATCCAGTCCTAATATTTTGGGGATTCAGAAGTATCATGCGCTAAATAATGCAAAGACTGCTCCCATACTTAATACGTAGTGGAAATGCAAATATTAAAATATATATAATTTAATATGGTGGACTGTATCTTTACCTGTAATAAGTATGCTATTTATAAAAAATATTTAGTAACGAAAGGTACTTTATACCATAAAGGATTATCATATTTAATTCAATTTAACACAAAATTTGAATATATTTTATGCTCTACACTAAAAATAGGAAAGGTTTTATATTTTCTTATATCTATAAAGCCTTTAATTTGAGTAACTCTATAGAATTTAATGTTACAATATAACCTGTTATGCATAAAATAATCGTATATAAATAGCATACTATTAACGTTTTGAAATTTAAAGGCAATAGATGTAAAATTTTTAGAACCAACTAGAGATGAAGATTTTTTTCGTATGATAACATATGGTTTACAATTTAATATAGTACTATCAAAATTTAATTTAGAAGTATATTGATTATATTGGAATTCTAAATTACACTCTATTCTATTTCCAGCATAATTGAATACTATGCTACCATCCGTATCAACTAGTCCTGAAAAATAAGGATCATATAGTTCTATATTATAATTGGCTTCCCGGTAGTCTATATTATATAAAAAACAAGCTTCTTTGAAAGCAGGTACTTTTAATCTAATTAAACCATTTAAATGTTTTATCAAATATAACATATTTTCCTTATTAGAAACAACATAAATAGAATAAGGCTTATTTTTATCCGCTCTAATTATACCCATATGTAAAAAGTCTTGTATACGACTTAATAATCTAACATCTCTCTTATGTAATTTTATTCTAATTTGTTTAAGAACTTTTTTTTTACTAGAAAGATCTACTCTAATATCAAAATTACCGTCGCCATCTATTACACCCGCAAATCAATTTCAAAATTTATAATCTTCAGTATCAGGTAGCTGACGTGCAGTCTCTGAGAATCCTTTACAGTTTTCTGCTGATTGTGTATCCATAAGTTGGGTACTTATTGTAGTATTGTTGTTTTGACTATTTAAAAGAAGATTATTCCTACTAACATCTAGTTTATAAAGATAAAACGTATTAATAAATAGTAAACAATACACAAATGATACAGTTTCCAGCATATAGTCAGTTGCAGAATTACTATTATTAAAAGGCAGAAAAATAATCCATGCCAATCAATAAGAAGATAAATAATTCTGGCCCAATTGAGCAACTACGTAGTAAGTATCGTGGAATGCAATATCTAGTGAAGCGTTAGCTAAAACAACCCCAGATAATCCTCCAATTGTGAACATGAAAACGAAACCCAAAGCAAATAACATTGATGGTGTTAAATGTAAAGATCCTCCGTAACATGTGGCTAACCAACTGAAAATTTTAATTCCTGTAGGTACGGCTATAATTAAAGTTGCGGCTGTAAAGTATGCTCTCGTATCCACATCTAAACCAACTGTATACATGTGATGACTTCAAACAACAAAACCTAAAACTCCGATAGACATCATAGCGTAAACCATACCTAAATATCCGAACACGCTCTTGTTAGAACTGGCAGATATTGTAGTACTTATTATACCAAACCCAGGTATAATTAGTATATAAACTTCTGGGTGACCAAAGAATCAGAAAAGATGTTGGTAAAGTATAGGATCACCACCACCTGCTGCCTCAAAGAATGATGTATTAAAATTTCTATCTGTTAATACCATAGTAATTGCACCTGCAAGCACAGGTAATGATAGTAAAAGTAATACAGCTGTAACAACTACAGCTCATCCAAATAAGGCTAATTTATGTAATCTTATACCCGGACTTCTCATATTTAATATAGTAGTAATAAAGTTTATTGCACCTAATAAACTACTTATACCAGATAAATGTAAAGCAAATATGGCTAAATCTACACTTGGTCCACTGTGACTCTGCACTCCACTTAAAGGTGGATATAGAGTTCAACCTGTTCCTGCTCCATTTTCTATACCACTAGCAAATAAAAACAATAATAAACTAGGTGGTAATAACCAAAAACTAATGTTATTTAATCTTGGGAATGCCATATCAGGGCCCCCTACCATCAAAGGCATTAAAAAATTACCAAAACCTCCTATTAAAGCAGGCATAACCATAAAAAATATCATTAAAATAGCATGGGCTGTAATAATGCTATTATATAATTGATTATCTGCAATATACTGAACACCTGGTCCACTTAATTCTAATCTTATTAAAACTGAAAAAGCTGTACCTAATAACCCAGAAAATAGTGCGAAGATTAAGTAGAGTGTCCCTATGTCTTTGGCATTTGAAGACAAAAACCACCTTTCCAGTCACAGAGATATTGTACTTTCCTTTATTTTCTCCTCTTCATTAACCGTACAAATTACATTAGATCTCACATAGAGATTAGGTTTTATTTTACTTTTTAGACATGTTGCATAGAGATCGGGATCCGCGATTTCTTCTGAAGGGTCATGGCTAGAGAGCAAAGAGCTACAACAAAAGAATTCTATAGGGGGACGTCTATAGTATTATATTCAAACATAATAACTAATAGATCCTGCAGTATATTATTATAACTATATTTTTCTTATGCAAGACTTGAACTTGAATCTGAATAAAGAGTATAACGCTTTACCAATTAAGCTAATAAGAATTAGGTTTTTTAGTTTAACCATTGACAATATATTTTAGACTATTTTTTTTTTACATTAATAAGTTCAGAAATCCGACTTTTTAAGTAGCTATCTTCGGATTCTACCTCCTTAATTAACTTGGGTACGTCAACATTTACAATTTTTTTTAATTCTGCATTTTTATACAGATCAGGCATATTATCTCGTATATCTTTATGAGATATACTATCTAACATGTGTATTATCTTAAATGTTTTATTACGGTAAGTATTCAAAATAATAAAAAATTGTCTAGCTTGTTCATGAGGGTCAGAAATCTTAACTAAATTGGCGGTATCATCAAGGAACCTTCCATGTAAACCTTCTAACTCAGTATGCTTGCTTTTAAACAGCAATTTGTTCTCTAGAGATAAATTAATACGCAGAGTATCCAATCAAGATAATCTCAATTTAAGATAAGTATTAAGTATCTCGGCATGACCTTGTAAATGATTAGTAACAATAGCTATCGCACCTTGATCATGCATTGAGAAAGATGATGGTAACTTCTTGTAATGTTCAGTACAACTTTTAAGATTTTTGGCTAAATGAGTCAATTCATCTTGAAAACCTTTATTTGACTTTTTCATTAAATCAATTAACTCTTCGTTGGACAAACCAAGTATAATCCTAGAGGCTGCAGAAGTACTAATATTAGAAGGTTCAATTGAATCACCTACAATTTTATCTTGATCCATGGTGTATAAGCCATCACCAACACCGTCTTTTAAAGGTATAGGTAATTCCAATCTGTTTTGTATAAAATTTAACCATGAATAATGGTTTATTAGGGTAAAAATACCAGATAATATATCCCTATCGATTTTAAATTTTACATGCATAGTATCTAAAACTATCAAGTCGATAGGGTAATTTATATCTTGTAATATGTAAATTCTTATTATAAAAAAAACGATGGTAGAAAATAAACTTGTTATAATAATAGACCAGGTGATATATTTTGTGATTCTTTTGTTAAAAATCATATGAGAGCTAATATAAATAGAATCTATAGGGGGGACATCCATAATATTATATTCAAACATAATACTTATGGATCCAGCAGGATATTTTATATATTTCGACTTATAGGCCAATGGCTTCTATAAATTATATTATATAAGGAATTTATATATTATATATGATAATTATATAAAAACTATTCTGTTCACTAACTATTAAGTATATTGGCAAGTTATAGGTATACACAGTACTTTGGATTAGATATATATATTTATAGCATTTAATGTTCAATAAATTAATTATAGCATATGCTGCTAAAAAAGATTTATTATCCAAGATTCGAACTTGAATCAAAATATCATAAATATAATGCTCTACCATTGAGCTAATAAGAATGAGATTTTATAGTTTAAACATTTTGTATGATCACTAAAGTCAAATATTACTTTTTTGTGTTTAATTTGTTTTTTTTCTTCTTCTTACTAATGGTTTCTAATAAAAATGATTATTTAAAGTTTTCAGGCTTTCACTTAGAACTTTTCTAGTGTTTAAAAACTAGGACCCTTAGAAAACTTAAGCGTTTAGATATTCCCTATTACAAATTTTTTTGTAGTCTAAATAAACTAGGTAGGGTACTCTACCTAAAATAATCTTTATTTTATATTGAGTAAACTTTTTATTAAATCATTTAAGTAAAGATATTTTTAATTATAGATTTTTAATAATATTTACTCTAAATTTTTTTCATATTAATTATTTTTGATTAGCAAAATTTAATATTATTTAATGTAAACTTCTTGATTGAAAACAATCTAAGTTTGAGCTTTTTTAATAGATATTGTATAAATAGCTTTATAAACAATGGAAAATAAAAGACTTCAAAGATGTGTTCCATAAATCCTCTTAAGAGAAGTCGCGGTATTATAACTAAAATAGGCCAGACTAAGCTTCCATATAATACATATTTTTCTGGCATATTATCTAAAATATGAATATATACCAATATTTTTATTTCATAGGGTTTAATAAGGTTTTACCTTAAAATGAACACCGTTACCGTGAATACGCTTGCTATTGTATTATACTTAATCCTTTTTTTGTAAAAAAAAGGATTTTGCCTGTACTTTACCAAATATACTAAAATTATTTTTAAATAGTGTAGACATTTGTCTACTATCTATTTTTAAAGCATTTTTACCTAATTCAAATGAGAATCCGAATGTTAATATTAAAAAAAACAATAACATAATAGCTAAACCATAAATATCGTTGGTATAAGCACTAACTATAAAAGGATATACTAAAAGTATTTCTAGATCAAATAACAAAAATAATAATGCAAATATGAAAAAAGAGATCGTGAATTGTGTTCTATTTTGTCCTAGAAAAGAATGAAAACCGCATTCAAATACACTATCTTTCTCTCCATAAGGATTATGGGGTGCAAAAATTAAATTAACGCCCAACAGAACTATAGCTAATATTGGTATAAAAACGAAAAAAAATGTGGCACTAGTCATTTAGTTAAATAATATTGAAACAAGTATTTTAACAAGATAAAGTCATTCATTTGCCATAAAAATAAATAAAAATATTATTAATGTTAATATAGATATTGTTATACTTATATGACTAGAAATAGTTATAGAATCAGCGTTTTCAAATATTATTATTTCTTTTTCGACTTTTTTAGATTCTTTTATATTCTCTACATATTCTCCTTTAAAAAAAAACATTTGCTTTATTATATTTAAATAATATACTGCACTAATAACACTAGTTAGTATTGCAATTAATGCAAGGAAAACCAAACCACTATCTAATGCGGCACTTAATACCATCTGTTTTGCAAAAAATCCTACTAAAGGTGGAATACCTACAAAAGAAAATATTGTTATAGTTAAACTTAAAGACAAAACAGGGTTTATATAAAAATAACCTTTCAATTGACTAATTAATTGTATAGGCGAAAGATTTTTGTCTGTTAATTCTTTATATTCATCTTTATCATTTATATATGAGTATAAAGAATAACCAATAGCTAAAAGTATAAAAAATGCATTTAAATTACTTATAGAATATTGCATTAAATAAAAAATAAATCCTTCTATTGATTCAATGGTATTTATAGATAATGCTAATAATATGAAACCTAAATGACTTATAGTACTATAAGCAAATAACCTTTTTATTCTAAATTGAGATAAACCTAATACTGAACCAATTATTAATGATAATAAAGAACTAATTAATAAACTAATCGTTCAAGTAAATTCAAAATTATATAAAGAATTACTAGTATAATGAACTAATTCTAGTAAAAAAATAAATATAGATATTTTAGCCACTATAGCTACAAAAGTTGTCACTATAGTAGGTATTGCATCATAAACATAGGGTGATCAAAAGTGGAAAGGTGCAGCACTAACTTTAAATAAAAAACCAACACTTAGTATTAATAGAGAATAATTAATATAATCAAATTTATATCAATATACTAAGGCATTACTTGTATCATTAGCAATATCGCTTAAGCTAGTTATTACATATAAGCCATCTAAATTAGTGGTACCTGAATTAGAATATAGCAAACTACTAGCCAACAAAATAAAACAAGAACTTAAACCACCTAATAAAAAATAAGTAAGACCACCTGAAGTCGCTAACTCAGAATTTCTATATATTGTACTAAGCAAATACAAACCATAACTTTGTAACTCTATCGATAAAAATATAGAAACTAAATCACTAGTACATACTAAAAATAAAGCACCATTTATAATAAACAATAATATTAAAGGGTATTCTATAATTTTAAATTGTTCTCCTTTTTTATCCGTTATCTCTTCTCCATCTCCCTTATGAACTTTATATACGAAAGGAAAAAAAGCTGTTAATTGTAGTATTACAATAGAGATTAATAAAATAAAAAGTTGAAAAACATGCGTTATGATCGTTGCATGAAATAAACCACCGAATAAGCCAATACCTCTTTTAAATGATTTAAAGAGTAAGCTAATAAAACCATTAAGAAAAGAATAAGATAATATGATTATAGCAATTCGGCTATAAAGTATAGATTTGTCTCGTCGTAAAGTAACGGCATTTGATAACAATAATAATAGTATAGATAATGTTAACATCATAAAAGAAAAAGATTTGAACTTTTAAAAAACTATTAAAAAAAAAAATAGTTTGCTTTACCATTAAGCAATCTTTATTAAATTTATCTTTACAAAACATTAACCTATAAAAATTTTTGAATATTTTTTTTATAAATTTTGTTATGCTATATAATGAGCGTTTATAATTTTAGTTTTATATATTTAAGCATAAATATGATATACGTGTACAAGATTCGAACTTATAAATATGTAGCCGAAATACATAGTTTTACCATTAAACTAACACGCAAGAGAAAAAAAAATATATACTCTCTTTTATAAATAAAGCCGGAGGAGAAAATTGAATTCTCATTATTAATGCATGAAATTAACGTTTTAACCTATTAAACTACCCTGGCACTATGCTGGGTAAATACCCTGATTTGAACAGAGAACATACTGTGCCACATACAGTCACTCTACCTTTGAGTTATATTCACCTTAATAGCTATTACACTAAAAATAAGTGGATTTTATTATAAAACCCCTTAATAATTATGTTGGGGTGAGTCGAACACCCATACCTAAATACCAAAAATTTAAGACTTACCGATTAGTCCACAACATATATAGCGTAGTATAAAATAAAAATAAATAAAATAAATATAAGGTAAATCCGACTTGAACGGATATAAACAACAATAATTCAAATAGGCCTAAGCTATTCATGTCTACCTATTCCATCACTACCTTTTTACTAATAAAACGTGTGTATCCAAATTAGCTATGGACCAGACTTGCTTAATATTTATAGCACTAATCTAAAAATATAAACTAAAAAATAATAAATAATTTAGGTTATTTCATTTAAATTATCTAATATTATAATTATTACTAGTAATGGTAATAAACTAATAAATAATATGAGTATATAATTTAAGGCTAAAGAAAAATTTCTTATATAATATCTTACTAAGTTTTATTTATTATAATTTTAAACATACTTGACCTTCAATCTATTGAAAACGGTAAAAATTACAACAGTATTTTATTAATTCAAGGGATTTTTATTATTTTTACTTATAATATATCTGCTTTAATACCCTATTATTCATTACCCTCCTTACTGTCTTTTTTAAGGAGCCGATATATATTTTAATCTATATTAAACTATACTAATGTATTTTAATAAATAGTTACTAATAAAACTGCCCGAGATAAGATTTGAACTTACAACCTAAGCCGCTTCAAGACTCCGCTCAACCAATTGAGCTTCTCGGGCTTAAGATAATATATATTAGCTTTTTATATTGATAAACATATCAAGTAAACTTTTTCGGTTTTTAATTATTTATATTGTATTTAGTTTAATTATAAACAAACAGATAAAATATATTTCTAAAAATTTTTAGACATATTTAAACCTAATATAATAAATAGGAAATATGTATTAAATAAATATATGGAGATATCAGGACTTGAACCTGAAACAATTATATGCAAAATAATCATTTTACCAATTAAACTATGTCCCCTGTATTTTTATATATGACCTTACTATATAAAAATATATTATTGTAGTATTTATCAATAACCCCTATATATATTTATATTTTATAAATTAAACTAACCCATAATTAATAAGATCTGCGGGATTCGAACCCGCGAAACGAAGATTAAAAGTCTTGTATTTTACCACTAAACTAAGATCTCTTTTATATATTTTATATGGATGTATTTCCTATCGGAAACAATTGTGAACTCAATTAACTACTTATTATATTTGAATAGTACCCGAAAAAGGATTTGAACCTTTATGACATAAGTCAACGAAGCTTAAGTTCGTCCTGTCTACCAGTTCCAGCACTCGGGTTTTTATTCTAAATATTTTTAGTTTAATTTATCTTATATTAAATTAAACGGAAATTGTAAAAGAGATACGGGAGACTCGAACTCCAGTAAATAGATCTGCAATCTACGCGTAGAACCAACTACAACATATCTCTTAGTAAAGTAAAAAGAAAAATATATCTAGTATTCCCTATTTCCAAAATTTAACTATATAAAAACTATAAAGTTGTTGTATAGTCTCCCTATACAATTTAGAATGCCGTCGCTATTTATTCAAAAGAGATCTAGGGTCTTGATTTCTATGCAAGATACTATGTAAAAATATTAATTTTATATAGATTCCTTTTATTAAGGCCAGAGTGAATTGAACACTCAACTTGGCTGTCATGAGCAGCCTGCTTTACCTAATTAAGCTATAACCTTTAAATATAAAATGCGGATAAAGGGGTTGCACCTTTATATACTGATCATGAGTCAGTTATGTTACTTATTACATTAATCCGCTTTAATAATAGCTTCAGAGGGGTTCGAACCCTCGGATGTGATAGTGAAAATATCATGTCTTAACCACTTGACTATGAAGCCTAATAGTCCAGTGCAAGTATCGCGCTTGCTTCAGCTGACTACAAAACAGCTACATTACTTTTATGCTAACCAGACCGGCTATTTAAATAAATGTTATTCTAATTTTTATTATTATTTAAATAATAACCCCAGATATCGCGAATATTTAGTTGTATATAAATTTAGTACTTTAAACCTCAAAAAAACAAAATTCTTTCAGCTAAAGCCTATTGATAAAACTTAATATCATTATAT
>Ga0302161_10000290_pt1 | contig 13250 bp, 10 predicted proteins | sample I_Fen_E2_1_FD_193498 | JGI IMG/M metagenome (GOLD analysis project Ga0302161, IMG submission 193498) | Peat permafrost microbial communities from Stordalen Mire near Abisko, Sweden - I_Fen_E2_1 | ecosystem: Environmental > Terrestrial > Soil > Wetlands > Permafrost | place: Sweden: Abisko...
ACTAGAAAGAAAATAACAAGTCAATGATGGGATGTATATTTTGCTTCAGGCAAGCAGGTATGTTTACCTCATAGTAGGCTATTAGGTGAATATGCCGACGTCGTATGACACAAAATAGACTACCATGCTGACTTGTTATTTTTTTAACAGTGCCTAACCTCCCCATAGAATACCAATGTTAAACCAATAGTATAGTTATCTATAACTCTCATTATGAAATGTGTTTCCTTTCATACTTTGATTTATTTGTATTGTTAAAGATTAATTTCTAATAAAACCAAATTAAAGACTGTTAAATATTATTTGATTTTAAACAATATTTAACAGTCTTTAATTTTTAGTGCGTATAAGCATTGGAGCAATCGTTTTTTATGATACTTCTGATTTTAAAACATACAAAAAACTTATAAACCGCCAAAGCATATGCATTACCATTTTCCTATTTAACGGAATTTTTCTAAAACAATTCTAATTATTATAGATATATAAATTCTAAACTACACTTGCACTTTGAATGTATATTCTAAACTAGAAATAAGGGGGCATGCTTTTGTGGAATGTTACATTAGAAGATTTTGGTGGCTGTGCTTCTTAGATTATAAGTTGTTCCAAATGTGCTTGTTCAAAGCTTGCCTTTGAAGCAAGCATTTTGGGCACAACTTGTAATCTTAGATTCACCCATCAAAATCTTCAGTAACTGGAACAAATGCATGCTCCCTTATTTCGGTGGGTCATATACATAAGTGTAGTTTTAATCTCAAGTGTCTATATCAAGGATTTATCTTCTCTTTACAATCGGTCCTACATGCTCTTTTTTTATTTTTGCAACTTCTATTTCCGTATCTATTATCTTAGCTTGTAATTGAAATACTTTATGTTGAAAAGTTCTAGATTCTTGATTAAGTTTATTATTTTCACTAGTTATTTCTTCTTTTTCTTTAACTAATAATGAAATTTGTTCTTCTAAATCATTTATAGACTCTTTACTAATATCCAAATTTTCTTCTAAGTTTATTAATATATTATTTTTCTCTTTTAATGCTTCTTTTAATCTAAGTAACTCTTTACTTTTATTTTCTAATTCTTGATTTATAGATTTTAAATCTTTTTCCTTTGCCTCTATTTGTCTTTTTAAATTTAAGAAAATATCTTCTTTATCTTCCAATTCCTTTTCTAATCTTACTACCGCCCTTTCTTTACTTCCTAATTCTTCCTTAGTTCTTCTTAAATCATATTCTGAAGTTTCTAAATTTTTACTTAGTCCTTCTATTTCTTTGTTTTTAAGATTAATTTGTTCTTCACTTTCTTTATGAGCTTCCTTGGCTTCATATTTTAATCTTTCATTATTACTTCTTGTAAGCTCTATTTCTTCTTCTAAAACATCTTTTTCTCTATCACATTTTTCTATTTCCTTAGATAATTCTTCATTATTAGCTTTCATATTGTTAATTTCATTATCTAAGATATTTTGATCTGTCTTTAACTTAATAACTTCGCCCTTTAAAGTTTCTTTTTCTAAATCACATTGTTCTATTTCCTTTAATAATTGATCATTAATATCTTTAATATTATTGATTTCATTATTTAAGATATCTTGATTTATTCTTAACTTATCAACTTCCACTTCTAAATTTTCTTTTTCATCATTTAGTAAATTAATTTGATTTATGCAGTTCTCATTTTCTTTATTTAACTTACTTAATTTTTCTTTACATTCTGTAATTTCTTTATCTGATTCTTCAAATAAATCATTTAATTGCTTATTAAGGTCAGCCTTTTCCATATTGTTTTCTTCTACTTTCTTAGTTAATTGGCTGACATTTTCTTTTTCAACGTTTAAATTATTATTTAACTCTTGTTCATTTGTTATTAATTCTTTAATTTTAATATTTAGCTCTTCTTCTATAAATAATAGTTCTTCAATTTTATTATTTAATTCTTGTTTTTCCTTGTTTAAGTTAATTTCGATTCTATTATTTTTATCTATTTGCTCTTCTAGATTTTCCTTACATTCAACAAGTTCTTTATTACATTCAGAATATAATTTGTTTAATTTTTCCAAATCTATCTTGCATAACTCATATTCTTTATTAATATCTTCTTTATTACTAATTTCAGCTTTTAAACTTATTTTTACTTTTTCTAATTCTGCGTAAACATTTAAATAATCAGCTTCAAAAGATACATTCTTTTCTTTTAACAATAAACTCTCATTAACGAAGTTTATTTTATCTTCATTTAGCTTTTTAATTTCTGTGTTTAATTCTAAATTCTTAGTATTTATTTCAGCTAATTCTATATTAATATTATCTTTTTCTTTATTAATATTATTTATTTCACTTTTAAAAGTGTTTATTTCTTCATTAGCTTGTTGAAGTTGCTTATTTAATCTATGTTCCTTATTTTTATCTTCATCTATTTTTTTATAAAGAATCTTATTTTTATCCTTTAATTCAATACTTTCTTTATTTAAAGTTTCATTAATATTCTTATTTCTCTTGACTTCATCATTCATTAATTTGTTTTCTATTTTTAGTTTCTCATTTTCTGACTTAAGCTGATTCATTTGATTATTCAATGAATTAAAAGTTCCTTCAACATTTTCATATCTTCTATTTAATTCTCTTTCTCTTTCTCCAAATGTATCCCTAACAGTCACTTTTTCTTGAATGGTATTTTCTAGTTGTAGCTTAATTTCATCTAATTTTTGCTTTAATAAAGCATTTTCATCATCAATATTCTTCATAGCTTTAATAGTCTTGTCTAATTCTAAATCACATTCATAAAGTTCATCAGCAATATTTACAGCTGCTAAGACAGTTGCTGCAGTTGTGCTAAGGTTGTCTTTTTTAGAAATAATTTCTTTAATCCTTCCATCAACATAATTTGCCACCCCAAGCAAATATTTTTCATCTTTTTCTCCTGTTAGGTTATAATTCATGCCATTTATATTAATTGTTACTTTAATCATAATAATAACACCTCTTAAAATTCTTTAATTACCTCTAATTATATGGCATATTGACTAATAAAACAATTATGTAACGTTAGGCATCTGAAAAAAAATCATAGTCTATTATATTAGTTATTTTCTTTCAATTCCTAAATCTCAATTTTATTTTAGCTATTAAAAATATTTTCGTAGTTTTTGATTTTTGTGCTATACTTATTTTGATTATTTTTTGTTTAATATTATATAAATAATATTTTAAAAGTTACTATTATATTGTTAACAAAAAATTTATTCATTCTTAAGAAGTAGCATAAAATTAAAGTGTTTTCTCTTTAATGATTAGCATTACTCTATTTTGTTAATCATTCTTAATATATAATTAGAATTAGGCGGTGAGTACAATAAATATTAAATCTATTTTAAGCATATTATCATCAAAAATTACTGCATTTCTTGCAAAACATATTGTAAAGGGTGGAAGTAATTTTCCTGGTAAAATAGCTTTAAAAATTGATAAATCGATTTTAAAAACAGTGAGCAAAGGATATAAAGTAATTTTAGTAACAGGAACCAATGGTAAAACCACAACTACTAGCATGCTTTATAATATATTAAAAGAAAATAAATTTGATGTTATTACCAATAATACTGGTGCTAATTTATATCCCGGAATTGTAGCTTGTTTTATTGCAAATTATTCTTTCATTAAAAAGAAAGAAAATACTTATGCTGTAATCGAAGTTGATGAAGCTAATGTGAAATTTATTACAGAACATTTAACTCCAGAAATAATAACTGTAACTAACTTATTCAGAGATCAATTGGACAGGTACGGAGAAGTTTATACAACTCTAGTAAAAATATTGGAAGGTATATCTAAAGTTCCAAATTCTAAGTTAGTTTTTAATGGTGATGAATCTTTACTTGGAAAATTGGATATTAAAAATCCAATTGTTTATTACGGCTTTAATATACCAATTAAAGAAAATACTTCTTTAGATATAAATGCCGATGCAAAGTTCTGTAAATTTTGTAAATCACCTTATTCTTATAACTTAGTTACTTATAATCATTTAGGAGATTTTTATTGTCCTGAATGCGGTTATAAACGTTCTGATCTTAATTATGCTGTGAATAAGATTTTTGATTTAACCTCTGATAATTCTTCTGTTTTGATTAATGATACTGAAGTTTTCATAAGTCAATCAGGTGCTTATAATATTTATAACGCTTTGTGTGCTTTTGCTATTTCAAAAGAACTAGGCATAGAAGATTCAGTAATTAAATCCTCTCTTCAAAATCAAAGTTCAAGTTTTGGTAGACAAGAGCAAATAACTATAGATGATAAAGATATCCAAATTATATTAGTTAAAAATCCTGCTGGATATAACCAAGCATTAGACACTCTTGCTCTTAATCAAAATGAATTTTCAGCAGTATTTATGTTAAATGATAATTATGCTGATGGTCGTGATGTTTCTTGGATATGGGATGTAGATTTTGAAAAAATATCTACATTAAAGATAGAAGATGTTTTTGTGTCAGGAATTAGAATGTATGATATGGCAGTAAGATTAAAAATTGCTGGTTTAAATGTTGATAAATTTATTTTGGAAGAAGATTATGGAAATCTAACAGATAAGATTAAAGGTTCAGTTTCTAAAAAAATATATATCCTTGCAACTTATACTGCAATGATTAATTATAGAAAATATCTTCATTCAAAAGGTTATATCAATAAATTATGGTAATGCAAGGAGGATTAAGTCATGGAACTAACTATTTGTCACTTATATCCCGATTTATTAAATGTATATGGTGATGTAGGTAATGTACTTATTTTAAAGCATAGAGCAGCACTTAGAGATATTGATGTAAATATAATCAATTGTTCTTTAGGTGAAACTATAGATAAAGAAAATGTGGACATTATTTTCTTTGGTGGTGGTCAAGATTATGAACAATCTATAGTTTCAAATGATTTAAATGAACTAAAAAAAGAAGGTTTAACAAGCTATATCGAAGATGAAAAAGTTCTTCTTGCCATATGTGGTGGATATCAATTATTAGGTAAATATTATACTGCCCCAAATGGTGAAAAAATAGAAGGCCTCGGCATTTTAGATGTATATACTGAAGGCGGAGATACTAGATTCATTGGAAATACCGAAATCTTTAATGAAACTTTCAATGAAACTTATGTAGGTTTTGAAAATCATTCAGGAAGAACGTACATAAATAATCACACTCCACTCGGAAAATGCATTCATGGATATGGTAACAATGGAGAAGATGGATTTGAAGGATGTATATATAAAAATACCTTTGGATCATACTTTCACGGTTCTTTTCTATCTAAAAACCCTGAGTTTGCAGATAGGCTTTTAACTTTAGCACTACAAAAGAAATATGGTAATGAAATACAATTAACTTCATTAAATGATGAATTTGAACTAACTGCAAAAAAATCTATGATTGAAAGATTTAAATAATTAGGATTATCAAATAATTCTTTTCCATATATTGTATGGAATTTTCAGCTTTACATTCATTGTTATAGCATTACATAAATGTTATACTAATAATGTTTTAATATAATTACGGCATGTACAGAAAAATTAGTTATTTTTTCATATGCCTAAATAGAAGTGGAGAGATTTGACTTGAAGAAAAATTTAATATTAAAAGCACTTGCATTGACCCTTTCTCTGTCTTTATTTAGTCCATTAATTACAGCAAGCTATGCAGCAAATTCTACTACTAAAACTGAGACTGCTACTCAAAGCTTACCTGAAATTACTGCTGAAGCAGCTTTAACAATGGATTTAGAAACTGGAGAAATAATATATTGTAAAGATGCTGATAGCAAAAGATACCCAGCTAGTACAACTAAGCTTTTAACAGGTTTATTATTATCTGAAAATAAGCAACCGACTGAAGATCTTGAATATACTAAATCAGCTAAGGAACAACCTGAATATTCTTTAAATCTAAATTATATGCATAATACTATGCAACCTGGTGATAAAGTAACGGCTGATGATATAATGAAAGGCTTATTACTTTTTTCAGGTAATGATACTGCATATGTAATTGCAGATAATGTTGCAGGTGATTCTAAAGCATTTGCGCAATTAATGAATAAAAGGGCAAAAGAACTTGGAGCTAATAACAGTAACTTTATTACTCCTAATGGGTTACACGATCCAAATCATTATACTACAGCATATGATCTTTCATTAATTACAAAGGCAGCTTTTGCAAATCCTTGGGAAAAGGAAACTATGGAACTTCAAAAAGCTCCTATAAACATAAAAAATTCTAAAATAATTCTAGAAAATAGAAATTTAACTCTTGGCAAAAATGGTAATCTTGCGGGAAAAACTGGAACAACTAATGAAGCTGGAGGCTGTTTAGCTACTGTATATGAAAGAGATGGTCGAAAATTAATAGGTATTGTTCTTAAAGATAGACAAATTGACAATGCAGATATGACAAAATTCAATGACATGGATACTATTATGGATTATAGTTATGCAGCTTCTAAAGAAATTTATAAATCAAGTGGTGAAAATGTTGGAACTGCACAAGTACAATATAAATCTTTTGTACTATTTGGACCAACAAAAACTATTACAGTACCAATTAAATTAACTCAAGACGTATCTTATTATAAAAATACAATAAATGATGCTGAATCTCAAATAACTTATAATGGAACAGATTCAAGTGCATGGAATTTACTTTTTCATAAGGATACTAAGTTAACTTATAGTACAAGAAATTATACTGAGGAAGTTACAGGTACCGTGGATATTTCACTTGGTGCAATAATTAAAGATAATTTAATAACATATATAGCTACTATAGTGGCAATAGTTATTATTATTACTTTAATCGCTCTTATTAAAAACCTGGCATCTAATTCAAAACGTAAAAAGAATCGTTACACTAAAAGAAGAAGATATTAATCTACTTACTTATTTTTTATATCATATCTAGCTATTTTAACACTCATATCTTTTTAGATGGATGTTAATAACAGCTAGACCACAGACAAGTGATTGGGGCATCTTCAAATAAATAGGTTGTATACTTCCTAATTATTTTTGAAGATGCCTTTGTTTAAAGGAGTAATTTAAAATGGATAAAATTGATTTCAAAGGAAGTGTAATTTTAAACCCAGTACCTGTGGTTTTAATTACATCAAAAAATGCTGATGGTAAAACCAATGTTTTTACAGTTGGATGGACTGGTACAATAAATACAAAACCACCTATGCTTTATATTTCCATAAGACCAGAAAGATTATCTTATGAATATATAAAAGAATCTATGGAGTTCGTTGTAAATTTACCTAGTTCTGATTTAGTAAAAAAAGTGGATTATTGTGGAGTTCGATCTGGTAAAAAGAATGATAAAATAACTGAAATGGGATTTACATTAAAAGAAAGTCTTAATGTATCAGTTCCTTATATTGATGAATGTCCTGTAAATATTGAATGTAAAGTTAAAAATATAATTCCCCTTGGAACTCATGATATGTTTATAGCTGAAGTTGTTGCTTCTCATGTTAATGAGGATTTATTAGATGAAAAAGGTAAAATTCACTTTGAAAATGCAAATATGATGTCTTACTGTCATGGTGAATACTTCCCATTGTCTAAAAAGCCTATTGGTTCTTTTGGATTTTCAGTTATGAAAAAGAAAACTAAAAAACGTAGACAACTTAATGCATCCTCAAAAAAATAACTATATATACTCACAGTGAAAAACATAATCCACCGAAATGAAGGTCATGCATTTGTTCAGGTTACGTGAGGATTTAGCTGTGAGAAAAATGAAACTCGACTCACATACGTTCGCCGAGTAAGTTCGAGTACCCAAATACAAGATTTGGACTCTTACTCAATAGCAGAAGTTGTACCCAAAATGCTAGCCTCAAAGGCAAGCGCTCACATAGAAAGTTCGAAAAACGAAATGTAAAATGCCCACAAGGGGAAAGTTTAGGAGGCCAAATATAAAATTTGGACCTTCACTTTTCGATTCTCACTTTTTGAACAAGCATTTTGGAACAACTTCTACTAAAGAAATATCTACAGCTAAATCCGAAATAGTAACACTTCCACAAAAGCATGACCTTCATTTCTAGTTTTGTATATTGCCATAGGATAAGTATAACTTAGAAGCTGGTTATCTATATTCAAAATCTTAAAATTTAAAAAGCTGTTTATATTATAAAGTGTTTTTCGATTGCTTCAATCATTTTTGTTTTAAAGAAATCAAATTTATTTACATAACTTACTTCTTGATTCTTTAAGTCATAAGTGACTAAAGAAATATAAACATTATCATTGTTATATGAAAGTAAATACCCTATTTCTTTGTTATATTCTAAATCAATTCCTTTATAATTAATAGACATAATTTCGTATAAGTTATTATCTTTTTTTCCCAAAATCACCTTACTTTGTTTATTATCTGATTTTAGGTTACTTTCTTTATTCTTCATATTATTCTGATACATTTCATCATTCAAAGTTATAAATATATTGTCTTCATCATACTTTCCAAAAGGAAAATATAAATATTTTTTTTCTTTAATAAACGATATTACAAAATCTTTTAACTCTGATTTTTGACCCTTATATTTCTCACCATTTTTATCAATGGAAAACATTAAGCTTGTATACTTTTCATCCCATGCAAAATATTTTTTTTGCCATTCTTCAAGAAATAGTAATAAATTCAAGAAATCAAGTTCACTATATTTCTTCTTTATTAAGAAATTATTATTAATTTCATATTCTAATTGTTCCTCTATAAGCTTATCATTTGTGCTTATAATACTAACTTGTCCATGTTTACTTAAAAAATGACTAAACTCATTTCCAAAGCTAGTAGTTAAAATAACTTTTAGAATTATTTTATTATATTTTAATACTTTTTGCTCTTTATCTTTTATATCTAGTTCTAAAGCTTCAGCACAATTATCTAAGTATTCCTTAACTAAGTTTGAGTCTTTTTGTATATACCCTTCTTTTTTTAATCTCACCTGGCTTAAATCCTTTTTAGCATATTCCTCCATAAGATCAACTTGTTTTTCCATATTTTTGTTCTTGGCTTTTATTGATGTAATTATAGGGATAGTCTTCGCTAACTTTTCTTCTAGAGCCTCTTCTATGTTTATAATATAATCATTGGGAAATTTAAAATTACATTTATTATAAAGTTTTTCTTTAAATTTATTAATAATATTTATTTCTTCTATAATGTTTATTTCTTGTTTCAATATAGTTTTTTCTTCAATTTCTGAAATAATTAATAATTTATTTTTTTCAAAAGCATACCCTAGTCCGTAAGTTATGAGTAGTTCATCGTCACAAGCCATATTTACTTTTCTCCCGCATCTCTTATTAATTTTAACATGACAATTGGTTATTATATTTTATAATTAGTTTGTATACATAATTATAATTTGTATTCATTATTATAATCAACAAGTAAATATTGCTAAACATCTTTTATTTCAGATTTACCGCTCAACTAAATTCAGCAGGAGTATTACCTCCTGCTGAAAAATTTCACTTTATATTGTATAATGTACAATTTTTTTCTATAGATGCGTTTTTTTATTCATTTAAACTTTTGAATCCCTCGCCTAAAACTTCGCTTGTTTCATTAACTGTAATAAATGCATAGGAATCATTATTTTTAATGAACTTTTTGAGTTTTATAAATTGGCTTCTAGTTAATATAGTTAAAATCATGCAGGTATGTTTTCCAGTATACCCGCCCTTTCCATAAAATACAGTACATCCTTTCTTTATATCTTTAATTATATAATCAGCAACAAGTTTTTCTTGCTCAGTAAATACCATAACTTGTTTTGACAAATTAAATCCATCTATAAATTTATCAATTAAAGTTCCAGTCAGATAGATACTTAATAGTCCAAATAATGCTAATTCCGTTCCAAATGTGTACATTGCAATTAATACTACAATAGAGTCAGATATTAGAAGTCCCTTACCAAAATCTATATTTCCATATTTACTTAATATTTTTGCGGTAATACTAGTGCCTCCTGTAGTAGCATCTTGAGTAAGCATAATTGCTGTTCCCAAAGCTAAAAGTACACTCCCGAATATTGAAGCAAGCATTAAATTATTTGTAAAAGCTATTGGTTTATACATTTTTTCTATAATTGATAACGCAAATGATAATGTAAATGCTGCATACATACTTTTAATTCCAAAATTTCCGCCAATAAATATAAATGCTAACACAAATAATATAGCATTGCATATTACCATTACTATTCCTGTATCAATTTTAAAGATATTATTAATTGCCAGTGCTAATCCTGATACTCCACCTGACGCTATTTTATTTGGAAAGAAGAAAAATTCCAAGGATATAAGTACTAATACTACCCCTATTGTTATAATTCCATATTCCTTCAACTTTTTCATGTTATTCCCCCAAATTTTTTATTTTAAAATCATTAAACAATCTTACTTCCATGTATTTCACATGCTCCAGTATATTCTAATATAAAATCTCTATTTTCCTTATTTATACCCTTACCTGGCATTATTGAAATTCTACCATTAGCATATTTAACTAAATCTCTTAATAAATCTTTACCTACCATAGCATTTTCATTTCCACCTTTAGTAAGTATCCTATCGATTCCAATGTGAATTAATTCATCAATAGCAGAATATTTGTCTTCTATTTCATCAAAAGCCATATGAAAAGTTATTGTCATAGGTTTCGCTATTGATACTAATTCCCTTATTATCTCTTTATCCACAACAGAGTCTTTAATTGCTCCAATTACAACTCCACTGGCACCCAATTCCTTACACATTTGTACATCATATTTCATTATTTCTAATTCATCTTCTGTATAAGCAAAATCACCACCACGTGGTCTTATAATGACCATGACTGGTATGTCTAATTTTTCTAGTGTTTTTTTAATTGTACCATAGCTAGGCGTAGTTCCATCTTCCATTAAATTATCACAAAGTTCAATTCTATTTGCTCCTCTTTCTGCTGCTGAAACAGCTTCCTTATAATTTCCAACACAAGCTTCAAATATAGACATAACTTTTACCTCCAACTTATAATATCCTTATGCCTCAAATCACAATTAATTTATATCCATACTTATTTTATCACGTGATATATAACTGTTGCTAAATTATATGCAATAGGTGCAATTATTACTGTCATGATTCCTGCAATGCCTATTGAAAGGCTACTCATAGCTCCTTCTATTTCTCCTAATTCTAATGCTTTACTAGTTCCAACAGCATGTGAAGCAGTTCCTATAGCTACTCCAACTGCGACCTTATCTTTTATCTTAAATAATTTACATATAGTTGGTCCAAAAACAGCTCCTATTATACCTGTAACTATAATAGCTAACACTGTTATTGGAACTAATCCTCCTAGTTGACTACTTATTGATATTCCTATAGGCGTTGTTACTGATTTAGGCACTAATGATTTTATTATGCTTGCATCTAATCCTACCAAATATGATATTCCAATTATAGAAACTATCCCTATAGAACTACCTACAAATATTCCAGTTAAAATAGCTTTAGCATTCTTTTTAAGTAAATCAAGTTGCTTATATAAAGGTACTGCAAGTACTACAGTTGATGGTCCAAGAAACATATTTATAAATTGACCACCTTTATTATATGTATCAAAATCAATATTAAATGTAAATAGAAAACATATTACACTTGCTATTGCAATAAGTAATGGATTTAAAATTGGTATTCTTGTATTTCTGTTAATAAATATCCCTATTTCAAAGGCTGCTAGTGAAAGCACTAGTCCAAATAGAATATTATTTGTTAATATTTCCAAATACTTCACCTTCATTTCTTATAATTTTCATCTACGGCACAAAATAAACAAACATACTAATCTGCTATTTTTTGAATGTACCTAAATTAAATATTTTTCTCTTTTGTTCTTCTTGAAATAATTTGAACAATAATTCCAGTTACTCCGATTATAATTATTGTTGTTGATATACATACTACTAATAATTGCCACCATGTTGATTTTATTATTCCAATTGAAGTCATAAGTCCTACTCCTGCTGGAATAAAAAAGAAAGCCAAATGATCTAATAAAAAATTTGTAACATTAGAAATGTTATCAACCTTAACTACCTTAGTACATAATAAAATAAATAATATTACCATGCCTAAAATATTGCCTGGTATTGGCAAGTGGAGCAATGATGATAATAATTCCCCTAACAAATAAATTCCAAATATAATTAGTGCTTCTCTAAATAATTTCAATTTTTCACCCTCCAATTACTTAGACATCTTCAAAAAATAACTAGTCTAATATATAGCATATTAGACTGTTATTTTTTTGAATGTGCCTTATATCATTTAATTTACCACTATTGCATCAATAAGTAAAACTGCTTTTTACTTTAAGTAAAGGTTACCTTTTTACTAAACATCATTCTATTTCTATATTTTAAGACTCTATTTAATTATTATATATTTATTTAGAAAATTTTAATTTAATTTTTATCTTTCACAAGTTTTTTTTCCGTAAATGCAACCATTTCATACATAATAAATGCAATTATAGAAAGAATTACAATACTCATCATTACCATATCTAATTGAGCAACTTGTCCACCATAGACTATTAAAAAGCCCAAACCATTCTTAGCTACCAAGAATTCGCCCATTATTACTCCTACCCAAGATAGCCCTACATTTATTTTTAAAGCTGAGATAAAAATTGGAATAGAATATGGGAATATTAAATATCTTAATATTTGTGTCTTAGATGCTCTGAAGGTATTCATCAGCATAATTTTTTCTTTATCTATTTCATTAAATCCAGTTAGAATGCTGATAACTGTTGTTACCACTGAAATTAAAAGTGCAATAACAATTATAGCAGGCATACCATTTCCAATCCAAAATATTATAATTGGAGCTAAAGCAACCTTAGGAAGTGCATTTAAAACTACTATATATGGGTCTAATATTTTTGATACAAGAGGGCACGACCATAAAATTACTGCAATTAATGCACCTAAAATTGTACCTAAAGAAAATCCTAAAATAGTTTCATAACAAGTAATACCTATATGCTTAAATAAACTTCCATCTTCATATAAAGATACAAAAGATTTAATAACTCTAGTTGGGCTTGAAGTTAGAAATGGATCAATCCATTTTAAACTAGCAGCTATTTGCCACAAGGCAATGAAAATAACAAGTATAAGGATTCT
>Ga0302161_10000295_pt1 | contig 13164 bp, 9 predicted proteins | sample I_Fen_E2_1_FD_193498 | JGI IMG/M metagenome (GOLD analysis project Ga0302161, IMG submission 193498) | Peat permafrost microbial communities from Stordalen Mire near Abisko, Sweden - I_Fen_E2_1 | ecosystem: Environmental > Terrestrial > Soil > Wetlands > Permafrost | place: Sweden: Abisko...
ACAGATTCTATGAAAGGTCACAAATTGGGAGAATTCGCGCTTACCCGGAAGGAACCGATAGATGAAAGAAACGATAACGATAATAAATCTGTAATGAAGAATCAAAAAAAATAGGGATCAAACAAAGCAAAAAAAAAGAAAGAAAAATAAATACCAATGGATTTTGAAAACCCAAATATTGAATATTTCTTTTTCCTTACCCTATTGCTTTTTTAGACCAACTGAACATGCTTACCCAATAAAGAAAGAGATTTTAGACACCTACAGTTATGCTTACTCAATAGCGGGATTCTAGAGACCGCTGGTATATTTCTTTCCTTACCCAATATATTAGTTTTTTAGACTAATATATTGGGTATATTGGGTATTTCTCAATTTAATATGAAATATATTAATATTATTAATAAATAAAGTCTTATCTAGTTTATCCTTCAATAGAAGGAACTTCAACAGCAGCTAGGTCTAGAGGAAAGTTGTGAGCATTACGTTCATGCATTACTTCCATACCAAGATTAGCACGATTGATGATATCAGCCCAAGTATTAATAACACGACCCTGACTGTCAACTACAGACTGGTTAAAATTGAAACCATTTAGGTTGAAAGCCATAGTACTAATACCCAAAGCAGTAAACCAGATACCTACTACAGGCCAAGCAGCCAAGAAGAAATGTAAAGAACGAGAATTGTTGAAACTAGCATATTGGAAGATTAATCGGCCAAAATAACCATGAGCAGCTACGATATTATAAGTTTCTTCTTCTTGACCGAATCTGTAACCCTCATTAGCAGATTCGTTCTCAGTGGTTTCCCTGATCAAACTAGAGGTTACCAAAGAACCGTGCATAGCACTGAATAAGGAACCGCCAAATACACCAGCTACACCTAACATGTGAAATGGATGCATAAGGATGTTATGCTCTGCCTGGAATACAATCATAAAGTTGAAAGTACCAGAAATTCCTAAAGGCATACCATCAGAAAAACTTCCTTGACCAATAGGATAGATCAAGAAAACAGCAGTAGCAGCTGCAACAGGAGCTGAATATGCAACAGCAATCCAAGGACGCATACCTAGACGGAAACTAAGTTCCCACTCACGACCCATATAGCAAGCTACTCCAAGTAAGAAGTGTAGAACAATTAGCTCATAAGGACCACCATTGTATAACCATTCATCAACAGATGCTGCTTCCCATATCGGGTAAAAATGTAAACCGATAGCTGCGGAAGTAGGAATAATAGCACCAGAAATAATATTGTTTCCATAAAGTAAAGAACCAGAAACAGGCTCACGAATACCATCAATATCTACTGGAGGAGCAGCAATAAAGGCAATAATAAATACGGAAGTTGCGGTCAATAAGGTAGGAATCATTAAAACACCGAACCATCCAATATAAAGACGATTTTCAGTGCTGGTAATCCAGTTACAAAAGCGACCCCATAAACTTGTGCTTTCGCGTTTCTCTAAAATTGCAGTCATGATCAAATCTCGGTTTATTCTATTCGTAAGGACTCCCAAGCACACATATTAACTATATAACTAGTTATAGATGAGTTAATTGGTATAAGGCTTGTTATATACCAGTATAACATGTTTTTATATTAATGTCAACCATTAATAGCAACCAATGCTAAAAAATAAGTAATAACTAGACTTATTAGAGATGAGTTAACTGGTAAAAGGCTTGTTAACGAAAAGTAGAACACGTTTTTTTATCAATGTAAACCAATGCTGAAATATCAATATTAATATGAAAATATTAATAGAATATTATAAGATATTTTCATATTTAACTGAAAATAAGTTAAGAATCAAAAAAGAAACATTTCTTCTCAAATTCTTTTATTGGGTTGCCCGGGACTCGAACCCGGAGCTAATCGGATGGAGTAGATAATTTTTTTCTGTTAGAATAAGAAAAAACCCCTCCCCAAATCGTGCTTGCATTTTTCATTGCACACGACTTTCCCTATGTATACATATCTTAGGGATATTTGAAATAAAGAAGAAAGTTGACTAATTTGAAATATTTAGTTGACTAAACTATCAACTTCAATTTATATCAACTTCAATTTAGTCAATTTGAGCATTTCAGAATCCTAATTTATCAAAATCTTTTTTTTCATTATTTCTAATCTATTGAAATTTTAGGTCTCATTATTTATTAGACCATGAATATGGATAATATCAAAATACCAAATACGCTCTTTATTCGATCTATATAAAGAAAAATGAATTGTTTTTTGGAATACTAAAGAAAGAACTTGTTCTTCTTCTGTAAAAAACTCTTCTAAAAATATTGAACCTAACCTTTGCAAAAAAGTACGTACTGTACTTTTATGTTTACGAGCCAAAGTTTTAGCACACGAAAGTCGAAGTATATACTTCATTCGATACAAAATTTTCTTTTGAGAAGATCCACTATAAAAATGAAAAAGATTTTGATATATTCGACCAAATCGACTAATAATATCACAATCTGATAAATCTGTCCAGATTGGCTTACTAGTAGGATGTCCTAATACAGTACAAAGTGAAGCTTTAGACAATGATCTAATGAGAGGAAGGACTGGGACTAAAGTATCAAATCTCTTAATAAGAGTATCTATTAATACAGAATCCTCTAGTATTTGACTCCTTACCACCAAGTAATTTCTTTTTACACTTAAAAAATAACCGATAAAGTAGAATGAATAATAAGAGAATTGGTTTCTATGAAACCTATTAGGCTCAGACCAAAAATGAAAGTAATATTGCCAAAAACAGACAAGGTAAGATTTCAATTTCTTCATAAAAAGATCAGTCCCTTTTGATGCTAGAATAGCTTTACCTTGATATCGAACATAGTGCATAAGAGGATCTGTGAAGATCCATAAAGTTTTCTTCAAAAAAATATGATGCACTATTCGAAAATGTTCTATTTTTCCATAGAAGTAAATTCTTTCAAGAAAGCTTCTAAAAGATCTTAATCGTAAACAAGAAGATTTTTGACGAATAAACAGGAATAAAAACTCATATTCTGATACATAAGAATTATATAAGAAACGAGAGAGTCTTATATTTTCTTTTGAGAATATAGAAAAAGATTTCTTTGAAGTAATGATACTATTCGAATTAGAATAATCGAAGAGAAAGAATCGCAATAAATGCAAAGAAGGAATATCTTGGATCCAGCATTGAAGGATTTGAACTAAGATTTCAAAATGGACAGGATAAGGTATTAGTATATCCAATACATTATTTAAATAATAGAATTTGTCCTCTAAAAAAGAAAATATTGAATGAATAGATCGTAAATCTTGCAATTTTGATATTTTTTTTTTAGAGTAGGAAAATAGAAATCGAAGGGAGAATGGAATTTCTACAACAAAACCAAAACCCTCAGATATCATCTGAGAAAAAAAATGAGCATAAAAAAAGCGGTTGTACTCATTAATTTTATTTTGGTTACAGTTTTGAATAATCGAATTCATCAAAAAATTCGGTTGGTACATTCGAATAATTAAGCGTTTTACAAGTATTAAACTAGATTGAATATCATAACTAATCAATTTATCATAGCTAATGAGTTTTTTCACAGATTTGATAGAACCATTGAAACCATAATCATAAACAAATGCATAAGTATACTCTTGAAAAAGTACCGGATATAAGCATTGTTGTTGACAAAATTTATATTTTTCTAAAGAAATTGAAAATTCTTCCATTGAAATTTCTACTTGAACCAGAAGAAATAAGCCTTTTCTGGGTTTATCAAATGATACACAGTGCAATATGGTCAGAACAGAGTTTTTCTTATTTATTAGATATCAATATATCTCTATAGATACTCTGGAAAAGAAACGAGAAAGCCAACTCTATTAATCCTATTAATAGAAAGGTATTTTCCTTCCCTTTTTCTATCCAATTAGTTTATTGATTTTTTCGGATTTTCAAAGGTTAGAATCTTTTATTTTTGCAACCCAATTGCTCTTTTGATTTTGGAATCTATCTTTTTTATCAATATAAAGTTTCTTCTACACATCCATCTCCAATTCAAAATAAAGAATAATTAGGATTCATTTTTTGAATGAATCAGATCAAAAGTTCAATCATAAAAGAACTCATCCATCTTTTTCCGGATTCGGTACTAATATATTTTTAACATCTAATTAGATCGGAAAATCGTTCTAATAAAGATAAAGAACATAAGCTCGTTTCTTTTTTATTTGATCAGAATTGGAGCCATCAGGCTCTATCCATTTATTCAATAGACTCAGCTAAAATTCAGAAATTCCTTTTTTCAACTCAAAACAATTTTTGAGAACTATAGTGATTGGATAAGGTCCAAAAAATTCTACTTTTATTTTATTGATTTTCTAATAATCAAATCAATAAAATAGTAGTAAATTAAGTTGAAAGAATTCAAGAATAAAATTTTTTTATTACGACATGCTGTTTTTTCCTATTCATTACCTTTGAGGATCAGTCGCGGTCTTATAGACTCTACCAAAAGTCTGGACGAATTTTTTTCTTCATCCAAATGTGTAAAAGATCGTAGTCGCACTTAAAAGCCGAGTACTCTACCATTGAGTTAGCAACCCGGATAAATAAGAAGACAGGTATATATGATCGAAATCAAAAATCAAATGAATTTTATTGCACGACTCTGTCAAAACAATAAATTAACAACAGAGAAATAACAAATTTAGCAACAGAGAAATAACAAATTCGATAAAAAAAATCTCAATTCAATTACTAAAATTGAGAAAATCGAAATCCATTCCAATCAAAATGAAAAAATAACGAAAAATCACCTATTTTTTGATCAAATTCTTCTTCGTTAAGAAGAAGAAAAAGATATCTTGATGGATGAAATATAAACCTACTGCTCAAGTCAAAAAAAAAATAGAGAACAGAATAAACAGATCTATTGATCTGTTTATAGATCAAATTTGATTTGATCAATACAATATTGTATTGATCAATACAAATTTGTCAATAGGAAAGAAAATTGAAAAAAGAAAAATAGTAAGAAACATCGATAAGCAAAATTCTATGTTTCTTACTAAAAAAAAAAAGATTCTTTTCTAATCTTTAGAATTTCCTCTTTTTGATTGCGTCTAAAAGATAAAAAACAGAAAAGTCTCGAGAATTCAATCGTGAATTGTCCTCTTTCTTTTTTAGAAAACAGCAAGGTTAGATTATATATGTTGTCAAAATCAACAAGATCCTTCATGTTGTTCACACGAAGACATTTGGATATGCCTCGTGTAAAAAATTCCTCAATTGGGTAAAGATGGAATTCTTTTTCATTTTCCATCTTCTTCAAACGAGAAACCATATCAATTAGAATGCATTTTAAAGCGAACAAGTCTTTTGCTAACAAGTCTTCTTTTACCAAAGGTATTAACTCGTCCAAAGCTATTGACTTGTCTGGATGGCTATAAATAGCCATTGCTTTTTTGCAATCTTGTTTATTCGAAAAATGACAATGAACATTCTAGACTCCATGATTGAATTCTGTTCTCTCTTTTTCAGAAAAGACAAAAATTTCAAAATTGATATAGGGAAAATCAAGAAGATCCTTAATGTTTTTAACATTCGATTCCTTAAGACGTTTGGATATCCCTGGCATAAAAAATTTCTCAATTGGATAAGTATGGAATTCTTCTTCATTTTCCATGGTCCTCAAATGAGAAATCATTTCGAAAAATATCCAAAAATCTCGACGGCATTTTTGTCTTTTTTTTTTCGTCTGTAGCAAAGAGTACATATAGATTATATTTACTAAAAAAATAATAAATATCTTTCCTGTTTCTTGGAGCAAAGTTGATTAGAAGTCTTTTAATCCCCGGCGTAGTAAACAATCTCTCAATTTGAAATTTTTCTTCTGGACTTTCCAGGGTCTTCAAACGAGAAATCACGCCGAATAATACGGATCCTAACTTTTCCATTCGCGAAACATTTTTTTCTTTCGTAGGTATATCCCTTGAATCTTTTGATTTGTCAGATTCTTTGGAATCTAGAAAAGATTCCAAATTGTATTTATTGAAGGGATAGTATATTCTTAAGACCGGATAACACCTTAAAAAAACTTCAACCAACAGTTTTATGAATCCACAAGAAATTACAATTATTAGCAATTGTGATGACTTGCTAATACAATGTTTCGCGAATTTCGATCCGTTTAATTTTTCCATACCACTCGCGTTTTTTTTATAACAAAAATATGAATTTCTTCATTTAATGTTCATTTATAATCTTTATTTAAAACTTCATTTACCATTGAATCTTCATTTCAAAAGATTTGAAACAAAAGCTCTTTCACCAATTACATCCATAATTCACCAATTACATCCATAATCATGAATCTCGTTCGACTCATAGTAGATGAGTCAGTCAAATTGGGTTTAGCTTAGGTATAACCAGGTTGGAATTTACCATGGAAAGGGAACATCCTATTCATGTCCAATTTATGTTCGGTTTGAGTTTTTCATCAAAAGATGACAAGTTTCGAACCCTTGTCATAGTCAACGTTAATCATGACGTGTACCAGGGGCTATAACTCAAATATGTTCCTCGAAAAAAGAAAGAGAAACATTAAAAGATTGGATACCCTCTTTCAAATATCTATCAAAATGGTATGTATATTTTGATCCATTTCTAAAGAAATCTCAAGAGGGTCCATAAAAATAGATACAATTGGGAAGCGATATTTCTTTTTTAGGTACAAAATCTTTTAGGTAAAAATAGAAACGATATTGTTATCCTTACCAACTTGATTTTGTTGCACCCGGTAATAAACATGCATGAACCATTTCTCGAAGTATGTGCCCAGATAGTCCAAAATCTCGATAGTTAGCTCTAGGTCTTCCAGTAAAAAGACAACGTCTATGAAGACGTGTAGGTGCACTATTACGTGGTAGAGATTGCAATTTTCTCTGAATTTCTAGTAATTCTCTTTGACCCAGGGATGAGTCTTTGCTTTTCTTTTTTAAGGACTGACGAATCAAACGATATTTTTCTTCCAATTTCTTTCGCTTGTGTTCCCTCTGAATTAAACTTTTTTTTGCCATAATAAATATTAAGTTACCTATTGTTATTAACGATACAGTTCAAATCCGGGATATAAAAATATAAGAAGGTAGATTTCTACCTCTCCATCGAAAAAAATGAAATTGTTGATGATAGAGTAAATAAAAAGACAATAAAAAACGAAATTAACCAAATTTTCCTGATGTTGAGGCTATCAAGAAAGCTGCATAAGTAAATATATAACCTACGGAAAAGTGGGCTAATCCGACCAATCTTGCTTGCACAATGGAAAGAGCAACCGGTTTATCTCTCCAGCGAATCAAATTAGCCAAAGGTGTGCGTTCATGAGCCCATGCTAAAGTTTCAATCAATTCCTGCCAATATCCACGCCAAGAAATTAAGAACATAAACCCTGTAGCCCAAACAAGATGTCCAAATAAGAACATCCATGCCCATACCGATAAACTATTCATACCAAAAGGATTATATCCATTGATAAGTTGTGAAGAGTTTAACCATAGATAATCTCTTAACCATCCCATCAAATAAGTGGAGGACTCATTAAATTGTGAAACGTTACCTTGCCATAAAGTGATATGTTTCCAATGCCAATAAAAAGTAACCCATCCAATAGTATTTAACATCCAGAAAATTGCCAAATAAAATGCGTCCCAAGCGGAAATATCACAAGTACCGCCACGCCCTGGTCCGTCGCAAGGAAAACTATAACCAAAATCCTTTTTATCCGGCATTAATTTAGAACCACGTGCATCTAAAGCACCCTTTACTAAAATCAATGTAGTTGTATGCAAACCTAGAGCAATAGCATGATGAACCAAGAAATCTCCAGGGCCTATTGTTAAGAAAAGAGAATTCCTATTCTCATTAACAGCATTCAACCATCCGGGTAACCATATGTTTCGACCTGAATTGAAGGCTGGGCCGCTCGTTGAAGATAAGAGTACATCAAATCCGTATGAAGTCTTACCATGAGCAGATTGTATCCATTGAGCAAATATGGGTTCGATTAAGATTTGTTTTTCCGGAGTACCAAAAGCAAGCATGATATCATTATGAACATAAAGGCCCAAGGTATGGAACCCCAGAAAAAGGCTTGCCCAGCTTAAATGCGATATGATCGCTTCTTTATGGTCTAACATTCTTGCCAATACATTATTTTCATTCTGGGCTGGATTGTAATCTCTAATGAAAAATATAGCTCCATGAGCAAAGGCTCCTGTCATGATGAACCCTGCAATATATTGGTGATGAGTATATAAGGCAGCTTGAGTAGTAAAGTCTTGTGCGATGAATGCATAAGCAGGTAAAGAGTACATATGTTGAGCTACTAATGAAGTAATAACCCCTAAAGAAGCTAGAGCAAGACCTAATTGAAAATGAATGGAGTTATTGATTGTGTCATAAAGACCTTTATGCCCACGTCCTAATCGACCCCCTGGAGGAATATGTGCTTCTAAAAGATCTTTGATACTATGCCCAATTCCGAAATTAGTTCTATACATATGACCAGCAATTAGAAAAATAAAGGCAATAGCTAAATGATGATGAGCGATATCGGTCAACCATAAACTTTGTGTTTGTGGATGGAATCCCCCAAGAAGGGTTAGAATGGCAGTTCCCGCTCCTTGGGAAGTGCTAAATAAATGATTACTCGAATCAGGATTTTGGGCATAAAGATTCCATTGACCCGTAAGAAGGGGTCCCAACCCTTGGGGGTGCGGTGATACATCTAAGAAATTACTCCATCTGACGTATTCTCCTCTAGATCCAGGAATAGCGACATGGACTAAATGCCCTGTCCAAGCTAAAGAACTTACTCCGAAAAGTCCTGACAAATGATGATTGAGACGAGATTCGGCATTCTTGAACCACGAAAGGCTTGGTTTCCATTTGGGTTGTAGATGTAACCAACCTGCAACTAAGGATATTGCAGAAAGAAGTAATAAAAAAAGAGCTCCAGTATAAAGATCTTCATTGCTACGTAATCCGATTGTATACCACCACTGATAAAGACCAGAATAAGCAATATTGACTGGACCTGTAGCACCTCCTCGAGTAAAGGCTTCTACAGCTGGCTGGCCAAAATGTGGATCCCAAATTGCATGAGCAATAGGTCTTATATGCAAAGGATCCTTTATCCATAACTCAAAATTTCCTTGCCAAGCTACATGAAACAGATTTCCAGATGTCCACAGAAATATTATAGCTAACTGACCAAAGTGAGAAGCAAAAATGTTCTGATAAAGACGTTCTTCAGTAATATCATCATGAATCTCGAAGTCATGTGCAATAGCAATACCAAACCAAATACGACGAGTAGTGGGGTCCTGAGCTAAACCTTGGCTAAACCTCGGAAATCTTAATGCCATAATGCTTTTCAAATCCTCCTAGCCATTATCCTACTGCAATAATTCTTGCTAAGAAGAATGCCCATGTTGTGGCAATTCCACCCAGAAGGTAATGGGTTACTCCTACAGCACGTCCTTGTATAATGCTCAAAGCTCTAGGCTGAGTAGCAGGAGCAACTTTTAATTTGTTATGAGCCCAAACAATGGATTCAATAAGTTCTTGCCAATAACCACGGCCACTAAATAGAAACATTAAACTGAAAGCCCAGACAAAATGAGCACCTAAGAAAAAAAGACCATATGCAGATAATGAAGAACCATAAGATTGAATTACTTGAGAAGCCTGTGCCCATAGGAAATCTCTCAGCCACCCATTAATCGTAATGGAACTTTGTGCAAAATTCCCTCCTGTGATATGAGTAATTATCCCTTGATCGCTTATGGTACCCCAAACATCCGACTGCATTTTCCAACTGAAATGAAAAATTACTACCGAAATTGCATTGTACATCCAAAATAGACCTAAGAAAACATGATCCCAGGCGGATACTTGACATGTTCCTCCTCGTCCAGGTCCATCACAAGGAAAACGAAAACCAAGATTTGCTTTATCAGGTATCAAACGGGAACTGCGAGCAAATAGAACACCCTTCAGTAATATCAATACTGTTACATGAATCGTAAATGCATGAATATGATGGACTAGAAAATCCGCGGTTCCTAATGGAATAGGTAACAAAGCTACTTTGCCACCTACTGCTACTAAATCACTACCTCCCCAAGTTAAGCTGGTACTCATTGTTGCACAGGAGCTGTTAGACTAGGTGCTAAAGCATGAGTATTTTGTACCCATTGAGCAAAGATGGGTTGTAATTGGATAGCAGTATCTGAAAACATGTCTTGAGGACGTCCTAAAGCACTCATGGTATCATTATGGATGTACAAGCCAAAACTGTGAAAACCTAAAAATATACATACCCAGTTAAGATGTGATATGATTGCATCGCGGTGCCTAAGGATACGATCTAATAGATCATTGTATCGAGTAGTTGGATCATAGTCTCTTACTAGAAAAATGGCTGCATGTGCAGCAGCACCAACTATCAGAAATCCACCAATCCACATGTGATGTGTGAACAATGAAAGTTGTGTACCGTAGTCAGTAGCTAGATATGGATAAGGAGGCATGGAATACATATGATGAGCTACAATAATGGTTAAGGAACCCAACATAGCCAGGTTAAGAGATAATTGAGCATGCCATGAAGTTGTTAAAATCTCATAAAGATCCTTATGCCCTTGTCCTGTAAATGGACCTTTATGAGCTTCTAGAATGTCTTTAAGGCTATGACCAATGCCCCAGTTAGTCTTGTACATATGGCCAGCAATCAGGAAAAGGATGGCAATAGCTAAATGATGGTGTGCAGTATCGCTCAACCATAGACTCCCTGTTATTGGATCTAAGCCTCCACGAAAAGTAAGAAAGTCCCCATATTTTGACCAATTCAAGGTGAAAAAGGGGGTTGCTCCCTCGTGAAAACTTGGATAAAGTTGAGCCAAAAGATCTTGATTCAAGAGAAATTCATGAGGAAGTGGTATCTCTTTAGCATCAACCCCAGCATCGAGAAATTTGTTAATCGGTAAAGATACATGAATTTGGTGTCCCGCCCAAGAAAGAGACCCAAGTCCTAGTAACCCTGCTAAGTGATGATTCAACATAGATTCTACATCTTGGAACCAAGCCAATTTTGGGGCAGCTTTATGATAATGGAACCAACCGGCAAAAAGCATTATGGAGGCAAAAATCAATGCACCAATTGCAGTACAATAGAGTTGTAATTCACTAATTATTCCAGATGCTCGCCAAATTTGAAAAAAGCCAGAGGTTATTTGTATTCCTCGGAAACCCCCTCCCACATCACCATTCAATATTTCTTGACCTACTATTGGCCAGACTACCTGTGCACTAGGTCCAATATGAGTAGGATCACTTAGCCATGCTTCATAATTGGAAAAACGAGCACCATGGAAGTACATACCACTCAACCAAAGAAAAATAATGGAGAGTTGACCGAAATGAGCACTAAATACTTTTCGGGAAATTTCCTCCAAATCGCTGGTATGACTATCGAAATCGTGAGCATCAGCATGTAGATTCCAGATCCAAGTGGTAGTATCAGGACCCTTAGCTATTGTTCTTGAGAAATGGCCAGGTTTGGCCCATTGCTCAAAAGATGTTTTTATAGGATCTCTATTCACAAGAATTTTCACTTCTGGTTCCGGCGAACGAATAATCATTAAGTCCTCCTCTTTCCGGACAACACATACAAAGAGACCTGCCAAGAGTCAAGTTTTTAGTGAACTTCTGAAAAATGGATTTTTGATTAATTTTTTTCTATCTATCATCCATCTATTTCTTAAGTTATTTACTAAACTAGATAGTTATTCACTAGAGCAATTATGATATTGAGTCAATCCGAGGCAAGTGTTCGAATCTATTATGACATAATCATTAGGTGCCCAACGGACTTTTTTTATCTTGGAAAATATTTTCTCGGTATTACGAATAGAATATTTTTTGTCTAACATAGTTTGACATGTTAGGGATGATGCCATTTAGAAATTTTTAATAATATTTGTTTAAAAGCAGGATCGAACTTGTTTAGTATATATTTGAGGCTATCAAAAAATAGTTTATATAGATATACTTTCATACAACATAGTATCTTTTTTTGTACGTAAAAAAAATAAAGTAAAAATCAAAAGATATCCCATTATTCATTAGAATAGAAAATAGATAACATCATTCTGAATATATTTCTTGTGTTTTTACACTTATTTACCCTTAAAGTTATTAGCTTTCAAATATCCAAATTACTCGAATAGAAAAGACTATTCTTTTCTATTCAAGAAATTTGCTCAAAAAGTTTATAAAAACTTGAATCCGTTTTCAAATAAGTACTTAATTACATTAACAATCAATAAGATTGCTTTCTTAATGAAAATCATTATGATTCTCATAATCAAAAAGATTATTTTGATTATAAAAATAATCAATGTTTTCATAATCAAAAAGATTATTTTTACTATCAAAATAATCACTGTTTTAATAAAAAAAAATATTATTTTATTAATAATCAATAATATTTTATTAATAATCAATATTATTATAATGATAACCATAACATGAAACAGGTCAGAAAAAAATTGACTATCCCATAAGCGGCGAATAGTTTCTTTTACCAATTTTGACTCTTTTAATTTTTTAATTATAAATCTTTGTAACTTTTTCATACTAGCTCCCGTATTTATTTTATTTTTTTTTATGTGAACGACTTGATGTGAAAGAAACTTTTTCTTTTTTTTTTATCAATCAACATATTTCATTTGACCTTTATATTATATATGATCTGTTTATAATTCAAAAGGTCAATGGAATTTGACTTATGTTTTTTGATATTTTCTCAAAAATAATATACAACCATTATATCGTTTGTGTCAATAGGAAAGAAAATGGAAAAAAGAAAAATAGTAAGAAACATAGAGAAACAAAATTCGATGTTTCTTACTAAAAAAAACAGATTTTTTTCTTTACAATCTCCTATTTTTGATTGCTTCGAAAAGCGAAAAATAAGAATAAAGTCTCGCGAATTCAATCTCGAATCTTTGTCTTTCCTTTTTAGTAAAGGGTAAGATTCCATTATATATGTTGTCAAAATCAAGAAGATCCTTCATGTTATTGATACCGGATTCCTTAAGAAGTCTCGATATGCT
>Ga0302161_10000296_pt1 | contig 13162 bp, 15 predicted proteins | sample I_Fen_E2_1_FD_193498 | JGI IMG/M metagenome (GOLD analysis project Ga0302161, IMG submission 193498) | Peat permafrost microbial communities from Stordalen Mire near Abisko, Sweden - I_Fen_E2_1 | ecosystem: Environmental > Terrestrial > Soil > Wetlands > Permafrost | place: Sweden: Abisko...
TAACATTGATTTGATATTTCAATTTTGAGGAGATTTCTTTCTTTGAATCGAAAAGGAGCATCGCTCATGATCAAAAATTAATCATTTTGCGACACTCCCTTTTATTTTGTGTATCTAATGAGAATGCGCTTGTTGACGTTTTGCCTATATGTTGATTTCATAAACATTTAATCATCTGTAGATAATCTTTTAAATCTTACAATCTTCTTAGATCTTTTACTTCTAGAATTTGGTTTAATGTTTAATAAATTTAAAATAAACATCAAAAGTGGTACTCCAAGTAATAGACCCCAAACTCCCATGAAATGATCTGATATCAATAGTGTAATAAATACAATGAAAACTGGTAATTCAGTTTTGTCTGCCATAAATCTAGGGTTTAATACGTAACTTTCAAGAGCATGTAATACCGCTATCATGATGAGGATATATACAATCATCTTAAAGCCTCCAACTGTATATGCTATTATACTGAGAGGAATCAGTGACACAATAGTTCCTGCAACTGGAACTAAACTAAAGATAAAAATCATAACCCCAAGGCCTAAAAACTGCGGAAAATTTAATATAAAAAGTACTATAACAGATAAAATGCTGTTTACAAATGCAATAATTATTTGCGCTTGAACTACTTTTCCAAAAGAATTTAAAAAATTAATTCCAAAATCTTTTGTGTAGCTATATACTATGGCAATCTTACTGTTTTCAAATTGAGAAAAGAATTGTTTAATTTTATCTTTTTCAACCATGAAAAAGAGACTTAATATTAATGCTACAAATACATTAAAACTCCAAGTACCAAAATTAGAGGCATATCTTAAAAATTGATCAAATTTCAAAAAATCATTTAGCTGAGAATTTTTAAAAATTGACATAAAATCAATATTACCAAAGTATGGTACAACATAAGTTGATAAAAATTCTCCTCCAATAAGTCTAAAATTAAATTTATATAATTCCCTACCTATTTCAGTTAATTCTCTAATAATTATTGGTATATACCTGCAAACAACAAACACAATAGTAGAAGTCATAACTAAATATAAAAATAATGTTACTACTATATGTTTTATTTTAATAACATTGTCTAATTTACTCGTAATTCCTTTTTGTAAACTGTACGCAATATATGTAAACAAAAATGTGAGTAAAAATAGGTTAAGCATCGACCTTAATATAAAAAGGAAAAATATTATTATAATAAGAACTACGAGCCTTTTAACTAAATCTTTTTTAAATAATTCTTTTAAGAAATCCATATGTAATTCACCCTCCTAATAAGTATTATATAATTCCCGAATTAATATATATTTTGCAGCAGTTCTTAAAATACTCTTAAATTTTTCATTTTTTATCTCAATATATTCAAGTGTTATTGAGGTATCTTTATAATAATTTATTTATACAATAAATATATTCGCTAAGATCTTTTAAATGGCTCTCAATAATAGCTTTGACAACCTTTAAATTTAAAGTTTTATAATCATAAACTGCAATATTTCTGAATCCTACCATTGATTTCATTTTTTTATTTAATACATCATCTATTATATTATGAGAATTAAGTACTTAAAAAGAATCTCTACTATTTTGTGGTATCCAAAATTTTTTTCTCATATAATATGCATAGCTAAATCTATAGCAGCTTCACATGCTCTTTGTATATTTAAAATTATAGAATCCTGTTTTATATAATCATTTAAATTTTCAGGGTTATTATCATAAACTTCATTAATTCTATTTACACATCTCTCAATAGTTTCAATTTTATTTATGGAAACTCGACTCACATACGTTCGCTGAGTAAGTTCGACTAGCCAAATACAAGATTTGGAGTTTCACTTATCATTTCCATATACAGTTCCTCTTTCTTTAATTTTATTTAAAATAACTTCTCGTTCTTCATATAATTATTATACCCTATACCACGTATAGTTAAAACAAGATATAAATCTAAACAAGTATACAAGCTCTATTAAATTTATTTATATCCTTTTGTTCAGAATCCACGTCTTCCACATAAATTATCATCATTAACTAATGTTTTTAGCATATTATAATGTTCTTCTATTTCCATTGGAACATGAACATGAGCAATGAAATTCTTTCCACAAGGTCCATATCCATTAACATTATCCTTTAATCTTGGTATTTCCCCCATAATAAGTTCTAAATATCTTTGTTCATCCCAAATGCCATCAATATCTTTATTAGTTAGTTTTAAATCACTATCCATAACCGGAATAAATGGAGAGTAATTTATAATCTTCACTTCATTATTATCAATGTATTTTAGAAATGATGCATACGTTCTAAGTTGCATAGTAGGATCTTGAATTAAAATGAGAGATTTATATGGAATATGTAATTCATCTAACAAAGTTATTGCTTTTAAAGCATTATCACCACAATTAGTAGATTGATTTTCCACAATAATCTTATGCTCTGGAATATTATAAATTTTAGTCATAATATCAAAAAATATATCGGCCTCTGCTCTATTTTCCACTTGAATACAATTAAATCTTTTATCTTTTCTTATTTTATCTCTTAGTATTGCAGTTGAATGTCCTATACCACCACTAATTAGAATTGTATCACATAAGTTGTTTTTATATGCTTCTACAGCACATTTAATAGTATAAGGAATAGAATTGCCTAGCAAAACCAATACATCTACTTTTTTAATTCCAACGGATTTTTCTAACTCCGCGTAATCTAATTTATCAATATCTCTCACAGCAAGAAATTTAGCTATTTCATTAACAGAGTGTTGAACTTGTACACGGTTCATTTTTATACCTCCATTGGTGACAGTCACCCTAAGATAAGACTCTCTTGCTTCAAAGCTTTCCTAAATTATCAATCAATTCTCCTATTGCATCAACATATTCATTGACTATTCTACTTGCAATTTCATTTGCTAAATTTTTATTATATACGTGTGACGTAGAATTTTTATCTTCTAATAAACTAATCCAAACTTTATCATCAGATATTAAATTATTTACATATGCTTTTTTATATATTGTACGTGGAAATGAATTTTCAAGGGTTACACCTAAATATTTCATGAATTCTCTAAGAGTTTTATGAGTAAGTTCATAAGTAAATTCAAATCTTTGAATTAAGCTATCTCTTATTATATCATTCCTTCCATCATATAAATTACTTACTTCAACAAGTCTATCATAAGCTTTTTTTTAATTCATGTATTTAAAATCAACGCTTCTCATAAATAACAACGCCTTCTTTTTTTATCTGTTCTATAAATAACCCATCCTTTATATCCTTCATATCTGAAAAATCAAACTCTAATAAAGTACTAGTATTCATTTCAATATCTTCAATAAAATCTACTGTTGAATTATCACAATATATAGCTAAATCAATGTCGCTTTTAATTGAATTATCCTCTCGCGCTCTAGATCCAAAAAGAATGACTTTATTAATATGTTCATACTTATAACATATACCTACTATTTCACGGATAATTTTTTGTTCCAAATTCAAATTCATCACTCCTGGGACTTATTATATTGAATTGCCTATCACTTTCAATTCACTACCCTTGAATAATTTTTCTTATTGCTTATATTATATCCCATAACATATTTTTGTTAAACAAAAACAAATGTAATAATTCCTCAATATAATTCTATTCATTTTTACATTAATGTGTTTCTTTAAATTACTCATTAGGTTTATTTAAAAGGACCATGCCTTAGCGACAGACTCTCCTTCTTCCAAAGGTCTTCCTACATCGCCATCATAAAAACAAATTATACTATTATCTTTAGCTTTTTCATCAATCATATCAATATTTGTATTCTTTTTCTTATTTTCATTTTTATTTGCCTTCTTATTTTTATTTACATTCTTATTATTTTTCACGTCTAAAAGTATTGGAATTATATCCTGTGAACTATTATCACTTTTCTCGTTACCCATATTATTATCTTTATTTTTACTCCGATTATTATTAACTTTAATATCTTTATGGATAATTTCTAAATTATATATTTCATCATTTCTAGCATCTTCTATTCTATTTTGAATCACTTTATTTTCAGATTTTTTGTCTTCATTTGAATCTATTTCATTCTTAAAATTTTCTATTACCAATACTTCTTTGTTTTTTACATCGTCCTCGCTATCATTAGATTTAATTTTTTCTTTAATCTTGATATTTTGATCTTTAGTAAAATTCTTCACCCTATAAACCTTATCTCCCGTAAGTTCCATCATTTCTAATTCAATTAGCACATCTAATGCTAATTTAATTTGGTCAACTTCTCTATTAAATTCTATAGCTAAAGTTTCTAGTGTATACTTAATATTTCTTGACATATATAGATCACCCTCTAAATTAACCTTTCCAGCCAAAGCTACAAACCTATTCCAAGCATAATGAATAAAATCTCTTTCAGGCTTCCTATCTATTATTTTAAATTTAGTATCCTCATGCATATCAACTCTAAATTTAATATATTTTCTTTCTCTCATATCCATCATTTCCCTTCATATTTATATACTAACAAGTTAATCCATAAAAATGTTCTTATGTACAGCATAGCTGCTCTTTTTTAATGTGAAAAGTTCTTGTTTGCAGCATAGCTGCCCTTTTTTAATGTGCATATTTTCTTTCTATCATCTTCATCCTTCTCCTTAAATTTCTTATTTTTTATTTTTTAAATATATGTTTGCTCTTTATAATCTACAATTTACAAATAGATTTTCTAAATCACCACGATTATTAATTGAGTATTGATAATTGAACATTGATAACATACCTACACTTAAGATATATGATTTATTTAATATAATCTCAGTAAATTCAATAAATTTTTTTCTGTTAAAATACTACAAATTTTTTATATTAATCAGATTTTAAGATAAAAGAAAAACAGATAAGATTTTATTTAATTAATTCATCTTACCTGTTATCCTTATTTCTATATTATTTTGAACTTGTACATGGTAATTTTTCACAAGGGTCTGACGCTGTATGCATTATAATGTAATTTAATGTATACATATATGTTTATAAATTTGATGCAAAAAGAGTCATAATAATTTAAAATTGTAATGACTCTTTACTTATATTAAGGAATCTTCAAACTCTACCTAATTCAATAGATCTTGACTAAATATAGACATATAATCTCGACTGCCATTCAATATACGTTGAACTGAAACTATATTTTTTTCAAATAAATATAAAATTAAATAATTCCCTGAGACAGAATATCTATTTGTAATCTATCTGGGAATGCGAACAAATGGTGTATTAACATTAAAACAATTGCAATACCTTTTGCAATTGTTGTATCCATAATAGATAATTCATTTTCTTTTATCACAAATATTCCTCCATTTTATAATTATACTTTGAATTGAAATTCTCAGTATAAAAACCGAACTTTAACCAATCAAAATATGTTTAAAATTATTTTTTCAACTTCACACTTATTTTTTGATATTTTAAACCATTTTTAATAATATTGTGAAATATTTACCAATTTCAAAAGTGTAATTGCTTTAATCGTAGTTTATTGCCCTCTACATCATCGATACCTTTTTCTACTTACTTTTAGATAAATTTACACAAGTAGCTCATCATCTTCTTTACTTAACAAATATTTTTCAACCTTAATTACATAATAAATCTTAGATTCAAGTGACATTACTACGAAAACAATTTTCTTTATTGAATAATAATTAATGGTACCTCTCTTAACACTTGGTGAATTTAGATCAAAATTTTTTCAACCCCTAGGGTGCTGGAGGGAATGCAATGACCCTCTTGCTAATTTCTTTTATACAAGGGTCTAAATACCATTTAAAATCACCAGTTTCAAAACTATAAAACTTGTAACGAATATATAAACTAAAAATTGTAGCAATTACAACAAAAATTATCATTTTATATTTTTTAATTAGGCACTTTTATTACTTCTTTTTTTCTTCTATAACTTAATCATTATCTTTGAAAGCAAAAAATCTTTGACCAAAATAATTTAATATTGTAAATAATATTATTCCAACTAGCATGGCTACATTTTCTTGTAATTTTTCCATTGTTCCACTTAAAGCAATTTTTATTAAAGGTTTTGCAATTCCATATGCTAACAAATAACATATTGAGATGTTAATAATAAATTTAATTATTATCTTGAATGATTTATTTTTATTTTTGAAAGTCCAATATTTATTAAGTAGATAACTAAAGATACTTCCAACAATATAATTTGTAGCTGATGATATCCAATAATTTAAACCAAACAGGTTGTAAAAGGTAAACATAATTACAGTACCAACTAAAGTATTAATAACACCTACTATCAAAAACTTAATTGTTTTACTATCAATAATTTCATTAATTTTTTCCATTATTAATTTCCCCTTCTTGGTCATTTAGAAAAGTTTCTATTACAAATCTTGGTCTGTGCTTAGTTTCTAAATGCACCTTGCCTATATATTTTCCTATAATTCCAATTAAAAATAAAATCAATCCACCAATTGCCCAAATAAAATCCAACAAATTTCTCCATCCAACTACAATAACTTCTCTAAAATATTGAATAATGGAGTAAATTATCATTATAATGATTATAAACAATATTCCAAGTCCAAGTTCTGCAATCATCTTGATTTGTTCATTTGATAAATAAGTTATTCCTTCAAATGCAAATGAAAGCATTTTTCTTAATGAATGTTTACTCTCACCAGCAAATTCTTTCTGAACTCTCATAATATACAACATCGGTTTTATAACCAATCATATCAATCCACTCAGGAAAAGATTAACTTTCTCAAATTCTTATAATACTTATTATGCACGTTTTCTCATCAATCTATAATCAGCATGATTAAATGTTACTTTTTCGCCAAGTTTGCTCATCACTTTATAAAATGCTTCTGTTGTGAATCGCTAAAAAAAGTATCTGTTTTTCTCTCACTTCTAACATCATAAACTATATCATTACCTTCATAATATTTAGAAATCACTGAGTCAATAGCATTTATATCATCCTGAAGATCTGTATCCATGTAAATTACCATATCGCATAATTTTTAGCTGTCATAAGACCTGCAATTAAAGCATTTTTATACTCCTGTTCCTTAATAATTTTATTCTATAAAAAATAAAATCATTCGGATGAAGTTCTTAAATTAATTTCCACATATTGTCTTTAAAACCATAATTTACGAATTAAATTCTACCTTCTGTAAAGATAATCCTGTCAAAAATGAATTTATTAATTTTTTTTAATAATTTTTTAAATGTTTCATGCAGTACTTCTTCCTCATTGTAACATTGCATCTCTATATACAATATTTTATTTACATTATAACTCCTTTTTTAATAAACCTTCATATAGTTTAATCTGTTTCTATAAATTTCATTACTATACCTAATGATCTTTTATATTTTAAGCAAAACCTCTTATTTAATAGCGAATTATTTATTACAACTTTAATATCAATAAATTTCCTTTCTCAATAAAATTTTCAGGTATAAGTACTTTTTAATCTTTGAAAGATGAATCATACAATGTTAGTTCATAATTTTTTTACACATTTATATATACATCAACAATTCGAACACTTTAGGATTAAAGATAGTCCATCCATTATCAATGTTAAATTATTAACAATCCCTTCATATCCCCCTCTATTAATCAGACATTATTTTTAATATTTCATTTAAAATAACATTTATTGTAAATAGAAGTTTATATAAATTTTTTTATAATCTATGTAATAATAACATATTTTTAATTAAATATCTATATAACTTCCAACTTATGTACATTAATAAAATATTATATATGATATCTAACCATTGAGCAAATATTCAAACTAAATGAACTCTTGAAAAATGGAAGTATTTTATTTATGTTAAAAACTAATAATAAAGAAATTTTATTATGGCAAGAACGCATTCAAGCTTGTAAAGACAGCAAACTAAGTATTAAGTGTTGGTGCAGAAAAAATTTAGTTGATCCTTCAGCCTATTATTATTAGTTTAAAAAACTTAATTATGTTTTTATTATTTTAATGCCTAGTATGTTTAAATGTAACTTTTCTACTAATTCTTATAAATGATCTAGTAATAATTTTTGCCCTCTTTTTCACAATATTTTATTTAAAATATGAAAAATTTTATGATATAATCTAAGTTAAGTGCGCTATTAAACGTAGTTTAAAATTTTTTTATAACTGTATAATTATAGTATATTAATTATATAATTAAATATGGAGGTATCAATTTATGCTTGATAATTTTTTGGTTAAATATTTTCAAAAAGGAGATAATTTCAAAATAATATATAGTTTACTAGTTGAAAACTCAATTCCTGAATCAATGAAGGAAGAACGATATAAAGCAGAGGAGGGATTTTCAACCAACGTAGGATTTAAACTGCATGAAGATGATGAACAAAATAAAGAAGTTTGGATAAGAGAAATTAATGTTTTCAACAAGCAAACTTTACAAAACTATATTGAATGTGTGCAAGAATTATATACCTTTCAAACCAAACATCAAATAATGTGGAAATAATACAAAGTTTTAGCTGTGGGCGTTAGAAGTGGCATTGGCACAAATCTTTTAGGAATGCTTTTTTGCGATACGGTTTGGGGCTTTTGCACTAAATTTGTTGTAGATGCGTTAGATATCGATAATTCATGGGGATCATATATAAAATTGATGCCGTATATTAATTCTTATATTTGTAAAAATGTGTTTGATATAGAAAACGGAAGCTATGATATTTGTTTTTGCTCTCATACAATTGAACATTTAGACAATCCTGTTGAATTTGTTAAAAAACTTACAGATATTGCACATGAATTTGCTACATTTTATTGTCCTTTTGACGAAAAGAACATTTCACCACAATCTGGACATAGAGTAATAGATAGTAATATTATTTCACAAATAGATCCAATTTATATAAAGTATATTAAAAGTATAAATCGTAAAAGTGATGATTTAGACTATATATTTTTTATTACAAGCAATAAATATAGTAAATGATTATACCTATATTTATACGTAAATTGCAAATTCAATATTTCAAGTTTTGCTATAAAATAATAAGCATAGAAAATGCAAGTTTCAAAAACCTTTGTAGAAAAGCGTGAAATATACTATAAAAACATTACAACTGAACTTGGAACTAAATTAATAATGAACAGATCCATTCAGATCGAAGGCGCATTTTTGGTTTTAAAAAGCGATTATGAATTCAATAGATTTTTAACACGTGTAAAAAATAGTGTTAAAGCTTAATTTATTTTGGCTACAACATTAACAAATTACATTCTAAAATCCAAAATGAAAGAAATCAAGGTCTTCTTCATGAATTAAAACTAACTTCCTAATTATGGAATGGAATACATAGACTTATTTAAGTGGGTTCAAAATTCAGAAATCCCCAAATAATTGAGGTAATATTTCAATTATTTAGCGATTTATATCTCTAAATCGAAAATGAGCATTTCTCCTAATTAAAATTTGTGATAATTATTCATCATTTGGTATTATATGTATTTTTTATCACTATCGATTAATTTATCCGCAATAATAAACCTAGGTCGTTGCTTAGTTTCATTATATATTTTTCCTATGTATTCTCCTATAACTCCAAGAGATAAAAGCTGAATTCCACCAAGAATCCAAATTGAAATAGTCAAAGAACTCCAGCCTTCTACTACATTTCCAGAAAATTTTCTCACAAGCGTATAAATTAATGTTATTAAACTAATAATAAATATAGTAAAACCAAGTCCTGTAATTATTCTTATAGGTTTTATACTAAGTGATGTAATGCCATCTAAAGCAAAAGCAATCATCTTTTTTAATGGATATTTAGATTCACCTGCAAATCTCTCATTTCTTTCATATTCAACGACGGAATGTTTATATCCTACTAACGGAATCATTCCCCTAAGAAACAAATTAACCTCTTTAAATTGAGCTAGTCCTTCTAATGCTCTTTTGCTAATAAGACGATAATCTGCATGGTTGTAAACTATATTAACACCTAGCACATTCATAAGTTTATAAAATGCTAATGCAGTATTTCTTTTGAAGAACGTATCAGTTTTTCTAGAACACCTTACTCCATAAACAATATCACTACCTTCATAGTACTGTTCTACAAATTTATCAATAACATCAACATCATCTTGCAAATCAGCATCTAAAGATATAACCATATCTGCATACTCTTTCACTGTCATAAGCCCAGCAAGCAATGCATTTTGATGCCCCCTATTTCTTGAAAGATTTAGTCCTCCAAATATTTCATTACCTTGATGTAGTTCTTCTATTATATTCCATGTTCTATCCTTTGAACCATCATTAACAAATATTATTTTACTTTTTTCTGATATACTTTTTTTATTAATCATTCCCGTAATTTTTTGTAACAATCTTTTAGCTGTTTCATGCAATACTTCTTCTTCATTGTAACATGGTACAACTAAGTATAATATACCTAACATAATTTTAATTCTCCTATCATATTTTCATTAATTATATAAAAAAACTTAATCAAACTTTCTATAGTGATTTTTTATTAAAATCAAAAAATTTTATTAATATAAAAATAGTAGCAATCCTATACTATTAAGAACATATGAAATAAATGATACTGAAAGATACTCAACAATATATGCAATACTTTTTAATAAAAATATTGCATATATTAAATAACATTTTATCTCTTATATAAATTATTATTTTTCATCTGAATTATAAATTTTGATTTTCCATCTCTAGACTTCCTATAATATCATTTTTAATTCTATATCCACTATTTCCATCAAAATAAGGAATACATTTTTTTAATGCTGCTTCTCGCTCACTCTTTTTAGGATCTTCGTTCTTCCTAATCATCTCAATAAATCTAATCATATCATCACATGTTGAACCTTGATAATAGCTTTCAATTAATGGCGTTATAGCTTTTGTTGTTGGTTCATAATAATCTTTATTGCTCATATATAATATAGGTACACCTGCTGTAGAAGCTTCTATCATTATCGCACTTCTATCAACAATAATATAGTCAGAATTGAGCAGGCTATATCTATAATCATCATCAACATCAATGTAAACATTATTTACTGTTTTAATTAAATCAATAAATCTAATAGTTTTCTCTTGAATTTCTCTACTTATATTTTCATCACAAAACTTTGGATGTGGCATAAAAATAAAAAATAAATCGTTGTATTCTTTTATATAGTTTACAAAATTTAAATATTCATCAATATGTGGTGTAATAGTATATGTATTTCCATTTTCTTGTACTTGTTTTGGAAAATGTACTTTCCATAATACAATCTTTCTTCCATTAGCTTTTTCTTTTATATCTTGCTTTATATGAAATCTATCCTTATAATATAATCCATCAAATTTAGGAATTCCTAATGCTCTTACCGAGTGACGATTTTCACAATAATATTTATAATCTTTTCTCATTGAATCGGAAAAAGTATATACTCTCCAACTATTTTTTACTACAGCTTTATCAAAATGTTCATGATGAGCATTTTCTGTATCAGAAATTTCTATACCATAAGGAATATATACTATTCTAATTCCTCGCCTCTTTATAGACTCTGACCACATTGGATATGTTCTATGCCATTCATCATACGGTGTTTGATATACGATTATATGTGGCTTATACTCATCAATATCAAAGTCATTCATGTTTATAAAATCTAGTCCACTATTTTCCAAAAATGTTCTTGCTGTTTTCATTTGAGACCTATCCACAACATTTTCGTCAAGAAAAATAAGTTTAACTTCAAATCTTTCATCATTTACACATTCATTATAAAAACTCTCCCACGATGGCCAAAAAGATGCTATCTGAAATAAGAAAACTATCCTTATTTTTTCACCAGTCTTATATTTTATTAAATTATCAGAAAAAAATTGTTGTGTCATAACGTCCTGAACATCATTAATTTTCTTCTCTAATTTTTCTATATGTTCTAAAATATTTGATTCTGACTTCCAAATTCGACCATCCATTGCCTGTAAAACATTTGATTCTGCTTTCCATACACGACTATCCATTGTCTTTAAAATATTAGACTTTATAATTTCTAAACTATTTTGTTGTTCTGAAATTAAAGTATTATTATATCTCTTGAATTCATATATCATTTCCGGGATATTGTTTATTTCACTTTTAAGTTTTTCTATTTCATCTTTTAAATGACCTTCTGAATCCCATATTGTTTCTCTAATTTCTGTTGTAGATTCTTTTAAATGACCATCTAAATCCCAAAGTTGTTGCCTAATCTTATCAATTATCTTATATTTAAATGGTCTATAAAAAAACATCATAAACCCTTTTAAATATTTTTTAAGTTTTCTTTGAGTACTAATAGTTTTAGCTTCAGAATAAGCATTTTCCGATTTACCATATTTATCGAACAAGTCATCAATAGAAAATATTTCTCCTAACTCACTACCATGAACCCAAGAATTAGTTGACATTCTCCATCTTCTATTAATTACTGTTAGTAGACTATCATCATTATATACTTTGAGTTTTTTATTATTAACCCACATTTGTTTTAAAATTTCTTTTTCCATATTTATTTCATGTTTATAAATTTTCTTATCTTTTATATTATTAAATTCATTAAACCAGCCAGATAAATATTTAATATGTTCCTTTGGTATATCCATATTTAAATAAGTTATTATATTTTTAAAAGCAATATTTGCTGATTCTTCAGATAATCTTTGTAGTTTTTTGCCAGTAATATTGTCCTCTCCAATACGATATTCCCCTAAAACTCTAGGTAAATTAGCGAATTTAAACTTATGAACGGCTCTTGTCCAAAGTTCATAATCCTCAGCTGCAGAATTTTTATCATAGAATAAATTATTGTCAATAAAAAAAGATTTTCTAAGCATCAATGTAGAATGACATAACTCACAATTATATATAAGTTCTGCTTTTAAATCCTCATGCAAAACTGATGGTTTATGTATCCAATCTGTATTAATTCCAAAATGATGCTGCCAAGAACCACATACACCATATTCCAAGTTTTTCTCCATAAATTCAACTTGTAATTTCAATCTATCAACATCGTATAAATCATCAGCATCTATTCT
>Ga0302161_10000297_pt1 | contig 13151 bp, 10 predicted proteins | sample I_Fen_E2_1_FD_193498 | JGI IMG/M metagenome (GOLD analysis project Ga0302161, IMG submission 193498) | Peat permafrost microbial communities from Stordalen Mire near Abisko, Sweden - I_Fen_E2_1 | ecosystem: Environmental > Terrestrial > Soil > Wetlands > Permafrost | place: Sweden: Abisko...
TGGATCGCATCAACAATGGTAAGTCGTTTAAAATATTATGAAATCTTTGCGAAGATACTATTTAGCTTTTAATTGGAGTCGGAACAATTTTCTAATATCAAATTCTTGTAAAAATCTTAAGATTATCAACCGATAATTTCTTTTGGGTATCCAAGCAAGACAACTTCTGAATGACATTCATTATTCTTTATGCCGGATGATAATTTCCTTATCAGGAATACATACTCATCCAATAATTTCTCTAATAGTGGTTTAACCTCGAAAAATTCATAAGGATTGTGATATATTGCAATGGATAATACAGGCCGGAATTTTATAAGTGTTTCTTTTGCTCCTCTAACAAATTCAAGTCCATTGCCTTCTATATCAGCTTTTATAAAACGAGGGGTTATTTTATATTTATCAACTATATAATCAAGAGACCTTTGCTCCACTAAAATATCATCGTATTTGCCTGTTTTTCTTAGAATAGATAATCCTGAAGAGCCGGTATCCGGAAATCTGACATCTGGTCTATCATCAGATGAGGCTATACATATATTTATAATCTCAAATTTGTTGGTACCAATATTATTTCCCGCCAGGTTAATCTTATATTTTTCTATTGATTTCTGAGATATTTCAATTGAATAAATTTTTCTGTAGTGATATTCATTTAAAGCTATTGCGGAATCGCCAATATATGCTCCCGCATCAATAAAATCGTTATCCTTTATATATTCAGCAATTGTTTCGGGGAGTAAACTCAATCCATGATAATAATAAAATACCGACTCTTCAATCTGTTTTGAAATAAACCTTAAATCACGCTTATAGATTTTTAGTTTTTTGTCTATGTTTTTCTTTGACAGGTCTGTTTCAACATGCAATAACCCGCCAATAATTTCCGTACGCTTTGAAGTTTTATGTTTATATCTCTCATCGGGATAATTCAGAAGTCGCAGTATTATAACATCAAGTGTCTCAATAGATTCCTTATCAAGATTATATTTTAAATCTGAGATTTTGACGGACATGTCGGAATTTATGAAATAACTCTTAAAACTTCCACCCAGGCTGTCAGTGATATAAATTGTATATGGTTTTCCGATTCTGATAAGAGCATTTATGATTGCGACGAGAAAAGAATAAATATTTGGGAAATTTTCTTTTAAATATGGACCTGTTTTTTTCATTTATTAGCTATTTCTTTAATATGACTTTAATAATCAGGCTTTTCAGATATCTTTTCCACATTACATAATTAATATATTTTCCGATTATTGTAATGGATAATTTATTGTTTGAATAATTAATTGAGAAATCCCTGAGATCCGTTTTTCTGACTACCGGCAATCCTCTGTAAAAGCTATTACTTACATTCTCACCATGAACCGTTTGTATCCATAGCGGTTTGTTTAAAATGAACCGCGATCTTCGTGCTTTTTTATTAAAGTATTCTAACCATAGCTCTTTGAAAACATATAGCCGAAGGCTATCATATTTTGTATGACCTTTTCCAAAAATTCCTTTTATGTCACCATTATTTGCTTCAATTATGGTAATAAAAGGAGACATCGGATAATAATAGTGAGATAAAGTTCTGTCTTTAATATTTAGCAAGTATCCCGACGCAAGTGATATTAAAAAACCATGTCTTTCTAATAAATTCTTTTGTATTATTTCAACAGCATCCCTGTGTAAGCAATCATCGTTATCAATCCTCGTTGTAATAACCCATTTTACTGATCTTCCGATTCTCTTTTTAATTTCCTCGGTATATGTAAAATTAAAATCCTCAATGCCTTTACTATAACATATAATGATAAAAGAATATGAATTTAGGTGGTCTAAGAATGCATTAAATTCTTCAGGAGTGTCGGCATCAAAATATATTAACCATTTAAAGGTTTTACAACTTTGATTTATGATTGAAGGTAAACAATATTCAATAAATAGCTCTATTCTTTTTCTCGTCCATGCCAACCAACTTTCGTAATCTTGATTATTTGACAATGGAAAATTTCGCAGATTAAATTGAGTTATTATAAAATGTGAATAATCCATCTATGCTCATGTTTTAATGTACAAAATTAATTATACCTGGTAAAATTAGCATTCGATACAGACAATAATTGTAAAAATTCTGATTACCCACTAACATTTTCAACCTGATAGATTTGGATTAGTTTGCCATACTCATCACAGTTGTATGATCAGGTAAATAAATACTTAAACAGATTTTAGCTGTATTTGAATATAAAGACAAATTTGATTTAAAGAAAGTGCCTTTTATTATTCTTTGAAGAGAGTTTTTATTTCATCATTTGTTAATACCCTGTTATAAATTCTTAACTCATCCAGAGTTCCATTGAAATGATTATTGGAACCATCTCCAATGTCATAATTATTCCCAATGAGTACCGGTTCGTAATCGCTGTTATAGTATGAGGAGTACTCTCTGGTTTTTGCAGTACAAAATTTACCATTTATCCATGTCTCAATTGTCGTTTGGGTGACATTAACCACACAATGAGTCCATTCTCCAACCACTAACCGCTGAGGGTTTGTTATAGTCCACAATAATACATTCGGATAAACTGATAGCTCTGCTGGTTCCAGATATGATTTTGTCATATCATGATAGTAAGTTGAGGTTGTTCCATCTGAATAGAATGCTCCGGAGAGACGGTTATCATATTTGGCGGTACCTGATCCAAATGAATAAACCATGAAACATCTTGTATCGTTTGTTTTACTGTATTTACTTATTATTGAGCCATTATTCTCAGAAGCAACCGCTCCCCGGGTTTTAAGCCAGAAGGAAAAAGAAAGCCCGTTCTGTGAATTAATTGAATGTGTTAATTTGATATAATCTGTAGTTCCGTTAAAATCCAGTGCCTGTGACCTTTTACCAGTGACATAATTATGCAAAGTATTATCGATGCCATTATTTACACTCTGACTCAGATCATTTACATTCCCGTTAAAAGGCAAATAAAGAATCATTCCGTTCGTTGGAATTTCAATATTATTAAGGTTTACGGAGACGTTCGCAACCGAAGTAAGATTTCTATTGTTTTTTACTTCTATAGATAAAGTAAAAACAGGATTGGTCTCATAGTCGATGGCATCTTCATTAGTAATAGTTATTTTTCCATCCGTCTCGGAGAGATCAAAAGCATTATCTGTATTGCCGCTTTTAATCTTGAATGATGTTATCTGTCCATCTTCATCAGAAGCTAAAACCTGTCCAACGAGAGTCCCTGCAACACTGTTTTCATCAATTGAAAAGGTCTGATCATTTATTACAGGAGGATGATACTTTTTTTGGCAAGAGACCAGAGCTAGAACCACTATAAAAACGAACAATTTCACAAAAATAGATCCATTTTTCATACTATATGGTTGTTATTGAGTTAAAAGAGAACAGATATTATAAGAGAATACGCAAAAACTACAATTCATTAATTAATCTTTTATTATTAGCCCACCGTTATAATTGACATTCACAAAAGTTTCTTACTGTTTAAAGGTAAATGTAATATATAGGGAAATCAAATTCTTTTTGATAAATGCTGTACTATATTCCATCAGAATCGCCTTTCTTCCGTTTTCCCCCATTCTTTCTCTTAATGGCTTGTCATTAAGAAGTTTGATTAGTGCATCACGAAACTCTGGCATGTTTTCAAAGATTAGCCCGCAATCATGCTTTTCAATAAGATCCTGTTGTGGTTTACAGTTTGAGGCAATTACAGGTTTCCCTCCAAGCATATAATCATAAATTTTGTTTGCTACTCCCGATTCGTGTTGCGGGTTTTTATGAAAAGGCGCAAGACAGATATCACAAATCCGAAGATAGCCCGGGAATTTTTTTGAATCTATCCAAGGTATATAATGAATACGATTTGATAACAGGTCCAAACTGGTGAGCTCGGTAAAAAGTGATTTATCTTTTTTATCTACCGGACCAATAAGAAGGAAATTAACAGCATAACCATCTTTTAACAGGTCAGTAAAAACTCCGAGAGCATCAAAAATGCCTCTCCTTTCTGCAATTACCCCATAGTAGAAAATTATTGGAAATCCCTGTTTAAAAGGATTCGTGACGACTTCTACACTATTATATTCCGGTTGCGAAAGATCAGGGAAATTCGGTAATACAGCGAAAGTATCTTCTCTCAGCTCAGGATACTGCCTTAACAACTCATCTCTGAAATCTTTACTCAGAACAATTATCCGGTCTGCATAATTTAAATATTCACGCTCCTTATTCTTCCAATCTCCCGGACGTGAAATAAGCCTCCTCATGAAACCCTTAGTCCAGTTGTAAGTAGTAACTGTAAATGGGTAATTTTCATGAAGATCAAGTATCAGAGGGATCTTAAATTTTGTCCTTTTTATTCCATTATATGCCGACCTGGCCATATAAAGATCATGTACATGCAGGAAGTCGAGGCCATTATGAAGAATAAATTTTTTAATTTCTGATGCCCAGAGCCATTCATATAATGGAATGGTATTAAGAGAAAAAAATAATATGTCTCTGAATTTTTTGGGTATGTTTATTCTGGTAACCTGAATCTGATTAACCGGATCTTTGTATGTATTGAAAAAGCCAAAACATAATACAAAGATTTCAAACCCCTGTTCCTTCAGAATCCCTATTTCCCTGAGAACACGGATATCATGGTTCAATTCATTATCGACGACAATTCCTATCTTCATAATTCACTTTCAGTAAATCAATCTTGAGATTATAAAAGTATGTTAAAGGTAAAAATAAAAAGGTGTGAAGGACTAAAATGGAATGTTCTATTAATTGAAGTTCGAAAAGAGCGGAATGATCCTTTTAGTTAATTCTCTCCTGCTGAAAGATCCCGGAGACATCTTTTCTGAAATAGAATTATCGGAGATCAGAGACGATAAATATTCAGAAATTCCTTTGGAATCATTATATGAGAATGTTATTCCGTGTCCGGTATTGCTTATAATAACGGCAGCATCGCCGTCAACAGGACCAATGCAGATTATTGGTTTCCCGGAAGCTAAGTATTCAAAAAGTTTTCCAGTGAGAATGCTTTTACGGCTTTGATGGTCAGGTATGATAAGCAACAGGGCAGTAGTCTGAAGCATATATAAAATGGCTTCAGAATGATCAACATATGGGATGAATTCCAGAATGGAATTCCCGGTTTTGGACTGAATAAGGTCTTTCTGATATTGCGAAACTGTTCCAATAAACCTTAACATGAATTCATTCCCTTTTTCTTTAAAGATTTTAAGGGCATTAAGAAAACCTTCAATTGGGTAAATATCTGAAAGAGTGCCGACATAGGTAACAGTAAATCTCACTGGGTTGTCTGCTCTGCTTCCTGAAAAGTCATCTTCATCGAAACCATTGGTTATCACCTCAGTTTTGGATTCTACTCCCATTACTTTCATCGAAAACAAGTTCTTCAGTGAATCACCTACTGTTATTATTTTATCCGCGTTTCTGAGAACGTTTTTTTCATACCTCAGATCGATCCATCTGGAGATAAATGTAGGATAGAACTGTTTATAATAGTAAATATCGGTCCAGGGATCACGCAGATCTGCAATCCAGTTCAGTGCAGGATATTTCTTTTTGATCTTTAAACCGATAAGTTGTGTTGAATGAGGCGGGCTTGTAGTAATAATATTTCTTATTCCTTCGGTTTCAATTAATTGGCATGCTTTTTTAAATGCGTATTTGTTCCAGCCTTTTCTTGGGTCGGGAAGAAAAAAATTGCCTCTTATGAAAGAAGGATCTTTCCTTTAAATGAATTATCAACACTATTTGCAAAACCTGCAGTGGGGATCTTTGATTTGTCTTTCTTATAAATTCTGAAATAGTTTATAGCAGGAGTAGAGTAAATCTTAACTGATGATGATAGATCTGCCTCCAGAGAAAAGTCGGTAACCGGATATGCAGCAAACTCAGGATCTACGGTAAGTATAATAGGATCCCATCCAAAGTCAGGGAGATACTTTGAAAACTTGAGCCATCGCTGTACTCCGGCGCCGCCGCTTGGCGGCCAGTAGTAAGTGACTATCAGGACCTTATTCATTTTAAAGCTTTTTTAACAAGCTCTGAATAGATACCTTTTCCTTGATTATATCCTTGAGTTGTTCAATACTTACTCTTTCCTGGGCCATAGAGTCACGATACCTGATCGTAACTCTCTTGTCTTCAAGAGTCTGATGATCGATTGTTATACAATATGGTGTGCCGATTGCATCCTGGCGCCTGTATCTTCTGCCGATGGAGTCTTTATCGTCGTACTGACAGTTGAAATCAAATTTAAGGTCTTGCACAATTTTCTCCGCAATATCCGGAAGACCGTCTTTCTTTACCAGAGGCATAACTGCCAGTTTTACAGGTGCCAGAAATGAAGGTAACCTGAGCACCACACGCATATCAGCGCTGCCATCTTCTTTCTTTAATTCCTCCTCCTGGTATGCAGCAGAGATCACCTGCAGAAACATCCTGTCAACACCGATTGAGGTTTCTATTACATAAGGAATATATGATTCACCTTTTTCAGGATCGAAATATTGCATCTTTTTGCCACTATATTCCTGGTGCTGTTTCAGGTCATAGTCTGTTCTTGAATGTATTCCTTCGACCTCTTTGAATCCGAACGGAAATTTAAATTCAATATCCGTAGCAGCATTAGCATAGTGAGCAAGTTTTACATGGTCGTGGAAACGGTAATTCTCACTACCGAAACCAAGAGCCTGATGCCATCTCATCCGTGTCTCTTTCCATTTTTTAAACCACTCAAGTTCACTGCCTGGCTGAACAAAGAACTGCATCTCCATCTGTTCAAATTCCCTCATCCTGAAGATAAACTGCCGGGCAACTATCTCATTACGGAACGCTTTACCTATCTGTGCAATCCCGAACGGGATTTTCATCCTGCCGGTCTTCTGCACATTAAGAAAATTGACGAATATCCCCTGAGCTGTTTCAGGACGCAGATATATTTTATTAGCTCCTTCCGAAGTTGAGCCCATCTCTGTAGCAAACATCAGATTAAACTGTCTTACATCGGTCCAGTTACGTGTACCTGATATCGGGCAGACAATTTCATTATCAATAATAATCTGTTTTAGTTCAACCAGATTGGTTTCATTAAGTGCTTTCGAAAACCTCGCATTCAGCTCATCTATTTTTATCTGGTTTGCCAGAACCCGGGGATTTGTCTCCCTGAATTTCTTTTCATCGAATGCTTTACCAAATCTTTCCCTTGCCTTATCTACTTCTTTGGAAATCTTTTCATCGATCTTTGCCATGTGCTCTTCAATAAGCACATCAGCCCTGTATCTTTTTTTAGAATCTTTATTGTCAATGAGCGGGTCATTAAATGCATCAACATGTCCTGAGGCTTTCCATATCGTTGGATGCATAAATATTGCTGAGTCGAGACCCACGATATTATCGTTGAGCAGGACCATACTGTCCCACCAGTATTTCTTGATATTGTTTTTCAGTTCAACCCCATACTGGCCGTAATCATACACAGCACTTAAGCCGTCGTAGATCTCACTCGAGGGGAAAACATATCCATATTCCTTGCAATGAGCAACCAGTTTCTTAAAATTATCTTCCTGAGCCATCTTTGTTTTATTTTACTTTAGCGGAAGGCAAAAGTAATTTAAAAACTTGGGTTAAACAAAGTGGTTTGGGGGGTGTTAATATCAATTTGTATCTTTGCCCCTTGTTTTGAATTCAGGCATTATGAAAAAGAGAACAGATTTTCTGGTTATTGGTTCCGGCATAGCCGGGCTCACTTTTGCTCTTCAGGCTATGAAATACGGGAAAGTTACCGTTGTAACCAAGGCAAACCTTGAAGATACAAATACCAGATATGCACAAGGGGGAATTGCAGCGGTATTCAGTGAACCTGATAATTTTGAGAAACATATAAGTGACACACTGATTGCCGGAGGAGGAATCTGTAATGAGGAAGTTGTAAGAATGGTAGTTCAGGAGGCACCTGCCAGGATTAAAGATCTTATTGATATGGGTGTCTCATTTGATAAAAAAGAAGACGGCACATACGATCTTGCAAAGGAAGGCGGACACACTGAATACCGGATACTCCATCATAAGGATAAAACCGGAGAAAGTATCCAAATGACTTTAATGGAACGGGTTAGGAATGAAGCCAGGATCGAAATTCTTGAAAACCATTTTGCTATCGAATTGCTCACACAACACCATCTTGGCGAAGTAGTTAAAAGAAATTATCCTGATATAAAGTGTTTTGGTGCCTATGTAGCTGATCTTGTTAACCAGAAAGTAATAACACTTCTTTCAAAAGTGACAATTGTCGCAACAGGGGGAATAGGAAACGTATATCTTACTACCACGAATCCTGAAATTGCTACCGGCGATGGAGTAGCTATGGTTTACAGAGCAAAAGGGACCATTGAGAATATGGAGTTCATCCAGTTTCACCCTACTTCATTGTACGATCCCGAAAGAAAACCTTCATTCCTTATTACAGAAGCTTTACGTGGCTATGGAGCAGTTTTGAAGAATCTTTCAGGGGAAAAGTTTATGAACAGGTATGACAGCAGAGGTTCGCTTGCTCCAAGAGATATCGTTGCCAGGGCCATAGATAATGAGATGAAAATATGGGGAGATGATCACGTATGGCTCGATTGTACTCACTTGAATAAGGAAGGGCTTAAGGACCATTTTCCGAATGTTTTTGAACATTGCCTTGAACGCGGAATAGACATAACAAAGGATATGATACCTGTAGTTCCCTGCGCCCATTATTCTTGCGGCGGTATTAAAGTTGATATTGACGGACAAAGTAATATAGACAGACTCTACGCTCTGGGTGAAGCATCATCTACAGGGCTGCATGGAGCTAACAGACTGGCATCCAATTCACTTATCGAAGCTGCAGTTTATGCTTACCGGGCAGCCATCCATTCGGGAACAAGGTTGAAGGAGCTGCCATTTGAAGAACGAATACCTGAATGGGATTATAAAGGTACGACTCATCTCGAGGAGATGGTACTCATTACCCAGAGCTGCAAAGAGGTACAAATGATTATGAGTAATTATGTTGGAATAGTACGGTCCGACATAAGACTTGAAAGAGCCATGGTACGTCTTGATATATTGTACGAAGAGACAGAAAGGCTGTATAAAAAATCACTCATCTCAAAGAAGATTTGTGAACTAAGAAATCTGATTAATGTTGGTTATATTATTATCAAAATGGCGAAAAACCGTCATGAGAGTGTTGGTCTTCATTACTCCATAGATTATCCGAAACGGGCAAGTTCTGAATTCTGAAAGAAATTAATATTTTACTATGAACCATCTTGAATCAACATTAAAAAGCAAAAACAACTTCTGGAGATATTTTCTAATGTTTGCTGTCGTTTTTATCGTGGCAAATACAATCGGGGCTGTACCGCTCCTTATTGCCATGTTAATTAAATCAGCTTCAAATCCGGCTGTATTTTCGCAACTTGCTGCTAACCCTAATGATTTTAGTGTGATCGGGCTTAACCCGGAGGCAGGATTTATTATGATGATCTTTCCATTCATAGCAGGTTTAGTAGCTTTTATCCTCCTGGTTAAACCTTTAAATGGCCGGACTCTCGGAATAACTATCAACGGGACAGGAAAGATAAGATGGGACAGATTTTTTATTTCAGGAGGTGTATGGATGATGCTATCCGGCCTTTATCTGTTTTTTTATATGAAATTTGATCCTGCAAACTTCACACTAAACAATAAGACGACTTCACTGATTCTGCTTTCGGTTGTTTCAGTGTTATTTATTCCGTTTCAGGCTGCCTTTGAAGAGGTACTTTTCCGGGGATATCTGATGCAGGGGTTTGCGGCACTGGTTAAAAACAGATGGTTCCCTGTAATAATGACTTCAATGTTTTTTGGTCTGATGCATGCTTTCAATCCTGAGGTGAAGGAATTTGGATTTTTCACCATGATACCGCAGTATATAGTATTCGGAATGATATTTGGTATTATTACAGTACTTGACGATGGTATCGAAGCCAGTATGGGTGCGCATACAGCAAATAATATTTTTCTTTGTATCATGGTGACAAACCAATCTTCAGCATTGCAAACTCCCGCACTTTTCGAACAATCTGTTATTCATCCATGGACCGAATTTGCAGCACTGATAGTTACAGGGATTGTCTTTATATTAATTCTGAAAATGATTTTCAGATGGGGGAAAATGTCTTTGCTGTTTAAGAAAATACCGGTTTGATCGGAATTAATTATTATAAACAGACGTTTTATCATCCGTTCTGAAATCACCCCATTTTTCACGAATCTCTTCAATAATTTTCCTGATATCGTCAACTTCAACAGATGTAAGAAGCTTAAGACGAGTGTCCTTAAAATGAGGCAGTCCTTTAAAATAATTGGAAAGATGCCGGCGCATTTCAAATATGGCTCTTTTTCCCTCTTTGAACTCCAGGGATTTATCCAGATGAAGAAGCGCGAGATCGGCTTTCTCATTAACTGAAGGTTCCTGTAAAATCTCACCGGTGTTGAGGTAATGTCTTATATCACGAAATATCCAGGGTCTTCCAACAGTTGCACGACCTATCATGATGCCATCCACTCCGTACTTGTCGAACATTTCTCCGGCTCTTACCGGACCGTCAACATCTCCATTACCTATTATAGGTATTTTCATCCTGGCATTATTCTTAACAGCTCCAATGAGCGTCCAGTCAGCATCTCCTTTATATAACTGGGCCCTTGTCCTTCCATGTATGGTTAATGCCTGAATACCAACGTCCTGCAATCGCTCTGAAATATCCACTATATTTTTACTGTCATCATCCCATCCAAGCCTGGTCTTGACAGTAACAGGAAGCCTCACCGCCCTGACTATTGCGTCTGTCATTTCAACCATTAATGGTATGTTTCGCAGCATCCCTGCACCCGCACCCCTGTTGGCAATTTTTTTAACCGGACAGCCGAAATTGATATCAATAATTTCAGGGTTAGCCTCCTCTGCAATAAGAGCAGCTTCTACCATTGAATCAATTAAATGTCCGTACAACTGTATACCAATTGGTCTTTCAAAATCATAGATATCAAGCTTCCTGATACTCTTGAGTCCGTCACGTATGAGTCCGTCAGAAGAGACGAATTCAGTAAACATAAAATCTGCACCATTCATTTTACATACCATTCTGAAGGAGGGATCTGTAATATCCTCCATCGGGGCTAAGAACAAAGGATTCTCACCTAACAATATATTGCCTATTTTCAAGAATGTTTAATTTTAATTTTTAAAAGACATCTTTAAAATAATTTGTTCAGGGCCCTGGTGTCCTTTGCGATATCCCCTGAGCTACTTTGTGGTTAATTCTTTTACCACGAAGGGGCACGGAGGATAACACCGGAAACACAAAGGAAAGAATATTTGATTTTATGTATCTTTAGTTGACAGCAAAATTAATAAAATGAGCGACAAGCATAGACTTTTCAGATTATTCGGGGAATCACCTCTTTATCAGCTTTTTGTGTCAATAATAATTGTTGTGGGAGTTGGTCTTGCTCTGTCATTAATTCTTGTTGCGGCGGGAATTTTTATTTTTAATTCCAATCTGACAGTACTTGAGAAACCCGCCGCTACATTAAGTAATAACGACTTAGGATTCCTCAGGTACCTTTTGATAATTCAGGATATTTCACTTCTCATCATACCTTCAATTATAATTCTGGTGATGATGAAACCTGAACATTCAGCCGGTTTTCCCGGAATTAAAAAGCCGCGGTTGAAGGAGGTCGGACTGGTTATAATTCTGACCTTTTGCATATTCCCCGTTACTAGTTTTACCGGACAAATTAACTCGGCAATGCATCTTCCTGACTGGCTTACGGGAGTTGAAAAATGGATGATAGAAAAAGAAGACAAGGCGAATAATCTGATTAATCTGATTATGACAGCTGATACTTTTGGCATAATGATTTTGAATCTCTTAATTGTTGCGGTTCTTCCGGCAATAGGAGAGGAATTGATCTTCAGAGGCGTCTTCCAAAAGATTTTTTATAATTTCTTCAAATCGGGCCATATGGCAATCTGGATCACTGCTTTTATATTCAGTACTTTACATTTCCAGTTCTTTGGATTTGTTCCAAGATTCATTCTCGGTCTTGTTTTTGGTTATCTCTTTTTCTGGAGCAGAACACTTTGGCTGCCTGTAATTTCACATTTTGTTAATAATGCAGTTCCTGTTATTCTGGCGTATATTGAAGGTCTGGAGAAATTAAGCAGACCCTCAGATATTCCTTTATGGCAACAGGCAATCTTTCTGCCTCTGCCGGTAACAATAATCCTGGTAATATTATTTTATTTCAGGAATAAAAGTTATAACAGGAATGCGAACCTGAATTCATTAACTTCACAGGAACCTTTCTGAAAAGATATTAATTCTCTTATCTCACTAAGATTCACAAAGGCAGGATCTGACCAGGAGCTTCATTATCATTTGCTTTGTCAAATTCCCCTTTCCTGAAGAAGTATACAAGTCCGTATTCCTCACTCTCTGTTTTTCTGATCTCCTCAGGGAGGAAGGTGTGTGTGTGTTCAACCTCATTCCATAACTGAAGAATTATTTCATCTGCCTCTTTTCTCAGTTTAATATTCTTTTCAGTGTATTCAACGGTTCTTTTTGTAAGTGTATTATGATAATTCCTTGCCTCAAGGAAATTTTCAAATCTTACTTTTACGACTGCGATTGTCGGGTTTGTTATCGGGCTTCCGCCTTTTTTTATCCTGAACTCTTCGCCTTCAATTATTCTTCTTCCCCAGCTCATAAGTTCGTTCTCGCTTGTAAGCGAAGGAACAGTCGATTCATCAGTCGAGAGTCCATAAAATGCCCTGGTTTCAGCAGGAAGATCACCACGAAATATTGCCATATTCATTACCCTGATAAAGTGAGTAAGATAAATCCTGGCCTTCCTCAAGGTCTCATTATAGGCTTTGCTTTTTTTGTTTTGCGATGCTAAAGCCTGCCTGTATAAATGAAAGTTATGGTCAAATTGCGGCAGAAACTTCTGAAGGTGTACAATTGTTTTTGATGAAAATGCCAGTTTGTTAGGAGGAAGCTCCTTCCCTTTTTCCAGT
>Ga0302161_10000300_pt1 | contig 13077 bp, 10 predicted proteins | sample I_Fen_E2_1_FD_193498 | JGI IMG/M metagenome (GOLD analysis project Ga0302161, IMG submission 193498) | Peat permafrost microbial communities from Stordalen Mire near Abisko, Sweden - I_Fen_E2_1 | ecosystem: Environmental > Terrestrial > Soil > Wetlands > Permafrost | place: Sweden: Abisko...
TATTCTGATTTATTAAGACCACCATTTTTTTCATTTATAATATCATTGATCTTTAGACTCGGATACATTTCTAGCAGTGTTATTTTTTATGTGGATGGTGTATTATTTGTATTTGGAGTTATTGGTTTGTTTATGCTTTTAATGACCAGATTCCATGATCTTGAAAGCTTTTTAGGAGGACTTCTTTATGCAACATTTCCTATTGTTTTAACGAATTTGGGTGTTGGTTTTTCAGACCTTGCCAGTGTATCTTTCACGATTTGGACTTTTTATTTCCTAGTTTTAGCTGTTAAAAAGAATTCAAAGTTCTTTATTTTAGCTTTTCCATTTGCAATGTTTGCCTTCTTGACTAGATACAATTCTGCACTTATAATATTCCCAATATTCCTCTACATCTTAATAAATAAAGATAAAGTTAACTTCAAGAATATTATTATAGGAATTACCGCTTCATTTTTGATTATTATTCCAATACTCATATTTAACTATGAAAGATTTGGAAACATTATTTATCCATTTATTAATTTCGAATCAAAGTCAGTAATTGTTTCAGTTTCGTCTGAGATTGTTTCATATATCCCAAATATATTCTTCTTTTTGGAAAATTTCCCAGGATATGTAGGATTTCAAGGTTCTATTATCCTATTAATTGTGGTAATATTTGTTGTATTATACTTACTTCTACTATTTATCAGAAATCATCAAGATAAAATAAATTTATTTGAAGGATTGAGTCTAAAAAATGAATTAAAAAATATCAAGCTTATAATTTTTGTTGTATTAGTAATTATTTTTTTAGGCAGCTTTGGCAAGATTTATTACATGATAAATGAATTATTATTCTTTGCTATTGTCTATCTATTTTATGATCTTACAAAAAATATTAGTTTGAAATATTTGAATCTTAATATAATGTTTTTTGCATGGTTTATGGCGTTTTTTATTTTCCACAGTATTTTCGTAATCAAAGATAATAGGTATTTTGTGCTTATGGCTCCTCCAGTGGCTTACTTTATGATTCTTGGACTGAGTGAACTTTCTAATAGAATAAAAATTAATGTAAAGAGTAAGAATATCACATTTCCATTACTTGCCATATTTTTGACAACAATTATATTTTTATCAACGGCATCATATTTGCCCCTTGTTCAACAAACAAATAACAATCAGAGTGTTTCAAATGAAGATATAAAATTAGCTAGCCAATGGTTGACAAGTTATGATATAAACTATAAAAGCAAGATTATCTATGCTGATTCATGGCCCAATTTTAGTTGGTACCTCAAAACAAATATAAATCCTATGCCTGTATTTAAAGATAACCAATCATTTTATGAAGCAATTAAAGATTATAACTTTAATCAACAAGATAGTAATGCATTCAATAATTATTCAATTGCAAATAATGCATATTATTACCTCTCAGTCCGTCAAGGATTAAATTTAATATCTTACACTCCAATTAAACAGTTTGGATATGTGACCATTTACAAAAGAAATAATTGATTAAAAAAAAGAATTTTAAAACGTGTAATAATGAAAATTGGAGTAATAACCTCAGTATATCCTGAATTTATTGGAGATCCACACGGAATCTTTGTTCACAGGCTAATGAGAGAAATAAGTAGACAAGGACATGAAGTACATATAATAGCCCCTTTCAGTGATGCAAAAACAAACTACATATTAGATGGAGTTAAAGTTGAGAAATTTAATTATTTTTATCCTAGAAGATTCCAAAAGTTATCTGGAAGATTTGGGATGATAGATAATGTTAAAGAAGGTATTTTTGTTAAATTTCAGTTCATAACATTTATCCTATTCAATGTAGTATATTCCATTAGAATATTGAACAATATGGATATAATACATGTGCAATGGCCAATTCCGAATGGACTAGGTGCATTATTTTTAAAAATTTTCTATAATATTCCTTATATAAACACTATCCATGGTGAAGAAGTTTATCTCTCCAGAAGATACCATACAACATATATACTTAGATTATTGGTTAATAATTCATCTAAAACTATAACTAACAGTTCAGCAACATTTAAATGCAGTATAAAAGCAGGATTGAACAAGGAAAAACTTAAAATAATACCATTTGGAGTTGATACAAGTTTTTTCAGACCTGTTAATGTACAAAAGGACACATCAATATTCCAAATACTTTCTGTTGGTTATTTGATTGAAAGAAAAGGGTTTGAGTATTTGATTAGGGCCTTGAAAGAAGTTTTAAAGGTGCATAATAAAGTTCATTTAAAAATTGTTGGGTCAGGTCCGTTAGAAAATCAGATTAAAAAACTCATTAAAGATCTTAAATTAGAAAACAATGTTCAAATATTAAGCGACTTATCAGATCATAAATTGTTAGAGACTTACAATTCATCGGATCTTTTTATGCTCCCTTCAATAACTGATTCCCAGGGAAACACTGAAGGATTAGGAGTTGTATTATTAGAGGCCATGGCATGTAAATTACCAGTTATAGCTTCTAATATTGGCGGTATCCCAGATATTGTTCATGATGGTGAAACAGGCATACTTGTGCCCGAAAAGGACAGTATGGAAATTTCACAATCTATAATAAAATTAATTGAAAACGAAGATTTGCGTGAAAATCTTACTTTCAAAGGTTATTATATGGTTATAGAATATTTTAGCTGGGAAAAGATTGCTAAAGATTATATTAACATTTACAAAAAAATATTAAAAGATTACTAATACGGAGATATTCATGTCAAAATACGATTCCTACAATGAAAACCCCTTTAGTGTTCACCAGAAAATAATTAATTTAATTGGACAAGATAAAAAAGTTCTAGATGTAGGATGTTCAGAAGGTACTTTATCGAAGAAAATGTTTCAAAACAACTGCGAAGTTGTTGGTATCGAGCTGGACACGGAAGCAGCTCAAAATGCAAAGAATTATTGTAGAGAATTAATAATAGACGATGTTGAGTCTGTTAATCTAAAAGAAGTTTACGAAAACTATTTTGATATAATTGTATTTGCAGATGTTTTAGAACATTTGAAGGAACCTTTGGATATATTAACGAGATTTAAAAAATATTTAAAAGATGATGGTTGTGTCATAATTAGTATACCCAACATTACTAATTGGAAAATCAGAACTCAAATTTTATTTGGTAAATTTGATTATAGTGAGTATGGGATATTAGATACTGGACATATTAGATTTTTTAATGAGAAAAGTGCGAAAAAAATCGTAAACGATGCTGGATTTGAGATTTCTGAATTTGATATAGCTGTGGGTGATGTAAAAAGATTTTCTAAAATTTTTCATTCAATTGGGATGTTATGGCCAAATTTATTGGCTTTTCAGTTTTTAATAATAGCAAAAAAAAAATTTAAATAAATAAAATTATCGTAATATTTTATAAATCTTCCCTTTTGGGCTGTGATTAAACGATTAATTTGTTAAATGGATATATATCAAAAATCACATAATTAACGGATAATTATGAGTTATACACGTAGAATAGCTAGAAATACTTTAGTTTTATTTCTATCTCAGATTATTAGTTATTGTTTAATTTTTTTTTATACTATTTATATCGCTAGGTATCTAGGAGCTAATGGGTATGGTATTTTATCTTTTGCTTTAGCATTTTCAGGAATTTTTTCTATTTTAGCTGATTTAGGGTTAAGTACATTGATTGTTAGGGAAGTTGCGAGAAATAAATATTTAGCAAAGAAATATATAAATAATATAATATTAATTAAAATTATACTTGCATTATTAACATTTTTTATTATTATCATTTCAATAAATCTACTGGGTTATCCTCAAGAAACAATAACAGTAGTTTATTTTATTTCATTATCTTTTATTTTCACTTCATTTTTTGGAATATTTTATTCTATTTTTCAAGCGTTTGAAAAGATGGAATATCAATCTCTAGGTCAAATTTTTAGCAGTGTTATAATGTTTATTGGCGTTTTTTTAGTGATATATTTTGGATTTTCTGTAATAGAATTCTCTTTAATATATTTAATTTCTAGCATTATAATTCTGATTTACACTATCATTATTTATGTCATTAAATTTTCTGTATTTAAACTAGAATATGATAGGGAATTTTTGAAAACTACTCTTAAAGATGCATTACCTTTTGGACTTACAGGAATTTCGGTAATGTTATATATTAATATTGATTCCGTTATGTTATCAATACTCCAAAATAGTGAAGTTGTAGGTTTTTACAATGCAGCATATAGGCTTGTACTTTTTCTAGTTATTATCCCAAATACAATCAATTTTGCGATTTTTCCTTCAATGTCTCAATTTCACATTACTTCACCTGCTTCCTTAAGAAATATAAATGAAAAATATTTTAAATTAATGATTTTAACAGGAATTCCTATAGGAGTTGGAATAACTCTTTTGGCAAGCAAAATTATCATTTTAATATTTGGAAATGGGTACACTCAGTCCATAATTGCATTACAGATACTTATTTGGACTATAGTATTTACTTTTGGATGTGCTTCATCTGTAAGATTGTTAGAAGCTACAAATAAGCAATTAATATTAACTAAAATAACGAGTATCAGCGTTATAATTAACATTTTACTTAACCTAATTTTAATTCCAAAATTTAGTTACGTTGGTGCAAGTATAGCAACTGTTTTAACAGAAATATTTATTTCAGTTGGTATTTTCAACGTCAGTAAAAAATTTGGATATAGTATTAGAATTAAAAAGATTTTCCATGATTTACTAAGAATAATCTTTGCCACTTTTATAATGGCTATAGTAATTTTATATCTTTATAATTGGAATTTATTTATTTTGATATTCTTATCTTCTTTAACATATCTTGTCACGTTATTTGCTGTTAAAGGTATTAATAATGAAGATTTAAGTATAATTAAAGAGATATTAACTCCAAAGCGTTAGCTAGTACAAATTAATTAAAAATTTTGAATTTATCAATTAAATATAAATAATTTAAAAGAAACAAAGCAATAATTAACTAAATGATATTAATTATTATAATAAATTTTTTAAGTAGATTCTATTGATAATTGATTATTAAAAATAAACTATTATTAAATTTGATGCTAGTTAATTTGGGGGCAAAATGACTAAAAACCTATTATATATAATGCATTTAGATTGGAAATATTTCAAACAAAGGCCTCAATTCATGGCTGAAGAATTATCTAATTTTTATAATATTACTGTTATTCATTTTTACAGCAAACGTTATTTATTTAGAAATTCTGATAATAAAACACCAAACGAAAAAGAAATTAATATTAAGCCCGCTTTTAGACTTCCACTTTATGAAAATGATATGATTTATAAAATAAATAAAGTATATTTGAGACTTTACTTTAAATTTATTATTAAAAAATATAAACCCGACATTTTATGGATTACATTTCCGCAACTATATGATTATATCTCCCCTACAAATAATCTTAAAATAATCTATGATTGTATGGATAATATAACTTCAGAGTCTTTCGATGAAAAATTTTTGAAAAAAATATTAGATCTAGAAATAAAATTGTTAAAAAAAGCAGATTTAGTTTTCGTTCCCTCTAAAAGTCTTGCCAACAAAATTAATGAACGAGAAAAATGTCAAGATAAACTTTTTGTTATTAATAACGCCTTTGATGGCAAGATAATGGATGATAATGATGTAAATTGTGACAATAAAAGAAGGAATTATATAATCGGTTATATAGGAACAATCACTTCTTATTTTGATTTTGATTTATTAGAAAATTCTTTAGAAAGGTTTGATAATATTGAATACCATATTATTGGTCCATTAGACGAAGTTAATTTAGATTTAAATAAAAAAATAAAATTTTACGGGCCGATAGAACATGGAAAACTGTTAGATTATATTCATAATTTTGATGCTATGATAATGCCATTTAAACTGTATGATTCAGTAATTGTTGCTGATCCTGTGAAATTTTATGAATATATTAATTATAACAAACCCATAATTTCAATATTTTATAATGAAATAAAGCGATATGAACCATTTGTATCATTTTATTCTAATAAAGAAGAATTTTTTGAAGTTTTAGAAGTATTAATTAATAAAAAATTTGCAAAAAAATATTCAGATAATGAAAGGATTCAATTTTTGAAAGATAATACTTGGAATAATAGAGTTAAAAAAATAGTTAATTTATTAGAATCTATAGATTAATGAGAAAATTAGAAATTACCTAATTTAAATTTAAAATAATACTTTTATAAAGTATGATTATTTTAAAATTAATGTATAGGGTGGTTATAACTGGGGTAGCAGGATTTATTGGTAGTTATTTAGCAGGTAAAGTTCATTAAAGAAGGTTTTTATTCAATGGCAATTTAATTTTAATTATTAGTTTTTTCCATATTTATATTCATTCTCAAATATGGTAGGGACAAGGAATATTAATACAAGGAATATTAATAGTTATAATAGGATTTTTAATTACTCAAATATTCCTATTTTTAATCACATTACTTTATTTTTTTTATGAGATATCTTTAAAATTCCTAAATAATATAAGACAATATTTAAATTTTGCTATTCCTATTATTCCAGACAATTTATCCATATGGATAGTTGAATCTTGTATCATTATGTTATTGTACTTATAGCTTTTATTACGCATCGGGTTATCTAGGGAATGGCCATATTACTGTTTTTACTCTTTTGTCTGTACTTCTATCTCAGTTATTCCAAAATATTATGAAAATGGAGAATCGAAGAAGTGATGATGTATATAAACTATTCACTCAAATATTTTCTTCTAGTTGCAATTCTATCATTTTCATTTTATCTTTATTATCAAACCAATACTAATTATAATAACTACTCCTGAGATACCTTGGATTGTTATTTATTAATACTATTATAGACTAAATTTATAGCACAGAGTGCACTTCTATTCGAAGCATATATTATTATTATTATTATTATTATTATTATTATTATTATTATTATTATTATTATTATTATTATTATTATTATTATTATTATTATTATTATTATTATATTCAATCCTAAAGATTAATAGTTTTTTAATTTTATTCTATCGCTATTTATGCCTTTTTGATTTTAGTAACGAAAGTAATAAAGAGAAGGAGATTTTTTTTAAAATCAATGATTAAAATTAGTTAAAATAATTAAAATGAATATCTAAAATTATTCAATATCCATCCTATTAACTTCTCAGATACTACATGGATATAGGTGCTTCATCGGTATACTCTTTGCTAATCTAACCAAATCCCTTAATTATCTCTTCATTAAATCCAATCATTATTGAATTTGGTAAAAGTTTTAAGAATTTTCATCATAATGAATTATTTTATAACCAAATTCATTAATTTATCAATCAAATATCTTTATCCTACAGTCTTTGTACTAATATAACTTATCTCTCCACTAAATTCGTGAAAATCAGATATAATTACTATATCAAGAATGTAGCGTATATGTATGCATAGGCAATATCTAAATCTTATATTTTCATTTAAACATACTTTAATTTTTTAAGAAAGATTAATTGTGTTTTCGATCTAATGTTTCTAAAACCATTGAAAGACAATATCACTAACGTCTGAGGAGTAATCAAAATTTGCCTAGAGAATGAAAATAACTTATATTTTTTTCACAACTTCTAAACATAAATTTTTGATTACACGAGACAATTTCAGTTAAAACTCTGCCACATACTAATTAAATTACTTTTTACGAACAAAAAAAATTTTAATGTCTTAAAAACGTATGAATAATCCAATAATCAAATCCTATATCCGATTAGTAGGATCATACTTTTCATCAATATTCTACATATTCACTCTAATACGATGGTTTTGTCCATCTATGTTTATTTCCCTTTAGCCATTCATATTCTTCTTTCAGTCCTTCTTTTAAATTAACTTTAGGTTCCCAACCTAACTTTTTTGCTTTAGAATTATCTAAAATCATTTCTTTCAATTCTAAAGGTAAACGTAGTCTGCCTTGAATTTCGTTTGAAATTTCTCCTTCTCCAATATTTTCAAATATAGGATCTTTCAGATTGAAACAATCCTTAATTAGAATGGCTAAATCTTTTATTTTTGTACCTACTCCTGTTGATACATTAAAAAGATCATTATGAACTTTATCATTTTTAATAAGAATATTATGTAGTTCCACTAGATCCTTAACATAACAAAAGTCTCTAATCTGATCTCCACCCCAAATAATAGGTGGTTTATTTTCAATTGCTCTTTTTAAAAATACAGTTAATACTCGCCCATACCATTCACGGGGTCCATAAATTATACTATATCTTAAACCATTTGTTGATATACCATAATTTTCATGATATATTTTAGCATACTTCTCAACAGCGAGTTTACTAACTCCATATGGCCAATTAGGATTATGGGGATGATTCTCATCTTCAGGTAAGTATTCTGCCTGTCCATAAATACATGCTGAAGAAGCATATAATATTTTATTTATGTCATTTTTTACGGCAGAATTTAAAACATTTAAACTTCCTTCTGTGTTTATTTTAAGATCCTCAATAGGATTGTCAATACATTTAGTTATCTCCAATTGTGCTGCCTGATGTGAAATTACATCCATATTTCTGCATGCCTTTTCCAATTTTGTGTAATTAAGGATATCCCCTTTAATAATGTTTATCTTTCCAGATAAATGGTTAATATTTTCCATTAATCCACTACTGAAATTATCATAAATCGTGACATTTGCACCTTGATTTATTAATTTATCAGCTATATGTGAACCAATAAATCCTGCACCACCTGTAACAAGAATATTAAGCCCATCAATTTTCATATGCTCACTCTCAATAAATATTCTATAATGAATTTTTAAATTAATCCAAATTTTTAATGGCATCAATTATATCATTCATATCATCTAAACAATAATCTGGTTTCAGTGATAATAATATTTCTTTTCTACGAATGCCATAAACTACAGCTAAAGTTGTTAAATTCAACTTTTTGCCGGTGATAATATCTTTTTCACTATCTCCTACAATAATTGAATTTTTGTCAATACACAAATCCTTTTCCTCAATATATTCTAGTATCGGTACTGTCTTATCATTGTTATTTAGGGGAGAACAGCTTAAAACTGCGTTAAATTTATTATATAATCCTAATTTTTTTAATTCCCAAATTAAATTTTCCCTATTATTTCTCATAGTAATGAGAAATAATTTTTCTGAACTCAATTTTGATAGCAGACCTAAACTATCTTTAAAAAGTTTATCATGTATAAGATAATTTCTACTTTCAATATTTTCAATCCATATTTCTGAACATTTTAATAAAATTTTGGGATCAATTCCTCCTAAAATTTCTACGGTAGAAATTCCATTTCTTTTTAATTTCCAGAATTCATCTTTACCTAGAGGTATTTGTAAATTTAATTCATCAATAATGTTGCAATATAATTTATAATGTCTTTCAGAAGTATTTATCAATGTTTCGTCAAGATCCAAAAATATAAGTCTTTTCTTCATATTTCCTCTAAAATAAGATTATTCATAATAAATTTCTTCCCAATATCTACTCATTTTTATCTCTTTAAAATCATTTATGGGTTTTAAAGGTATGTTCATTGCTAGTTGAATCCCCAACAATGTGGTATTTATCCCTGCTTCAATAGTTAAAGGTAAGCTACCAGAAAACCGTGGATTGATATCAAAAAATTTAACCTGTTCCTCTGTTAAAAAACATTGAAAGTTAGCGGGACCTATAAATTTTAAGTTTTTATAAATTTTATGAGCATATTCAATTAATTTATCATTTTTAACTGTTTCTCCTTTATAAGATATTCCTGCTCGGGTTTCAATTCTTTTTCTAGGAACTGCACTAATAATCTGCTTACCATCCCCGAAAATATCAATCGTGTACTCGCTACCATTGCCTTTTTCCTGTATTATTGGATTATTTATCCTTTGAATAAGTATATTCTCTTCAACACTTCTGATTTCATAAACTTCTCTACTACTAACTCCTTTTCTAGGCTTTGCAATAAATGGATATTTGATGCTGCTATCTGAAATCTTTTGCTTGAGAAAATTTAGGTCTTCGAAATAGAAAGTTCTTAATGTTGGTATTTCGAATTTATTGAAAAATTCATAGGTTTTAATCTTATCATTGCATGTGATAATAGTATCATAGGAGGATAATAATACGAAGGTATTCTTGAATGCTTTTTTATATTTGGCTATGACTTCCAGTTCAATATCTACTATAGGAATTAATATATCTATTAGTTCATTATTTACTATTCTTGAAAGTTCTGATATATAATCCGATTCATAAGTAGCTGGAGGAACAACAAAAAATTTATCACAAAATTTAGATCCTGCTATACTATTTTTTTGAAATATATCAGTACCAATAATCTTTATTTGGTATTCTGTCTGTTTTTTCAATCCCTTAATTACTGAAATTGCAGTAGTACTCCCAATACCTGTAATTAAAATATTAATTTTATTTTTCATATTATACAATTAATTTATTAAATTCATTATAATCTCTAATATAGTCTTCTTCCTCGAAATGTTCAGAAGCTAAAACAACGCAAACAGATCCTGAAGAAAAATTGTCTAATTCCCTCCAGATCATCTTAGGAACATAAAGTCCATAATAAGATCTATTAAGATGATAACGTTCACGATTAACACCATCATCTAAAATAACATCAAAACTACCACTAGCTGCTATAATAAATTGTTGCAAAAACTTATGTGCATGTCCGCCTCTTTTTTCGCCACCTGGAACATCATAAAGATAATAAACCCTTTTAATATCAAATGGAACATGATCATTCCCTTCAATAAAAGTTAGATTACCTCTGATATCTACAATTCTAGGAAGTTCAACTATTTTACATTTCTCCAAAACCATTTCACCACCAATAACATATTTGATAACATCTTACATATATTAAAACGTTAGTATCAAGGATTTTTAGGGAGAAGTATAATGATAAAGTTCTTTGATTTTAAAAGAGAACATTCAGAATTAAAAGATCATCTCAATGTTATTATTGATAATGTGTTAAACAATGGTAGTTTTATAATTGGTAATGAAGTACAAAAATTTGAATCTCAATTCTCAGAATATATAGGAACAAAATATGGTTTAGGGGTGAACTCTGGATCAGATGCATTATTTATGGCAATTAAATCATTAGATATAGGTGAAGGTCATGAAGTAATTACTGTATCACATACATTCATATCAACAGTAGATGCAATCTCCAGAAATAATGCCATTCCTGTTTTTGTTGATATTGATCCAACTACTTATTGTATTGATATTTCTGAAATAGAATCTCATATTACAGATAAAACACGTGCAATAATTGTTGTCCATTTATACGGCCATCCCGCAGATATGGATCCTATCTTAAAAATTGCCAAAAAATATGATTTATTTGTTATTGAAGATTGCTCTCAAGCGCATGGTGCAAGATACAAAGGAAAAAGAGTAGGTAGTTTAGGGGATATTAGTTGTTTTAGTTTTTATCCTGTTAAAAATCTTGGAGCTTATGGTGATGGCGGTTTCATAGCTTTAAATGATGATGTAATGTTTGAAAAGTTGGAAATGATGCATAACTATGGACAATCTGGAAAGAATCATCATGAGTTTGTAGGATTAAACAGTAGATTAGATGAAATTCAGGCAGCTATTTTAAATTTTAAACTTGGATATTTAGATAATTGGAATAATGAAAGGAATAAATTAGCAAATATATATAATAAACTTCTAGATGGCTCTAAATATAAAATACCTGTTGTTAAAGGGCAGGTTGAACATGTATACCATCTTTATGTAATTCGTAGCAATAAAAGAGACGAAATTAAAGATTATTTATTAAAAAACAATATTCAAAGCATGATTCATTATCCAATACCGGTACATAAACAAAATGCTTATTCAAAGTTAGTATCTCGTAATAATATCCCAATTACAGAGAAAATATGCAATGAAATAGTTTCATTACCAATGAATCCATGGTTAAAAAATAATGAAATTATTGAAATATGTCAAATTTTGAATAATTATGGAGAACCCGAATGAACAGACCTTCAGTAGACGTTACCGTAGTAACATATAACCAAGAAGATTTGATTAAAGAAACTTTAGATAGCATAATCAATCAAAGTTATGAGAATATTAAAAGGATTATTGTAAGTGATGATGGTTCAAAAGATAATACTCCCAATATAATTGAAGAGTATGCGATGAATGATGATCGAATTGTTCCTATTTTAGCTAAAAAAAATAAAGGAATAGCTTATAATGTTAACAGGGGATTAAAACAGGTTAATGCCTATTATGTTTGCGCTATGGGTGGAGATGATCTGATGCATAAACAAAAGATCGAAAAACAAGTGGAATATTTGACTTCAAATACAGATTTAGTAGGCTGTGCACATGACATGGATGTTTTTAATAACGATACAGGGGTATCTTTAGGAAAATTCAGTGAAACTATAAGTTTTAAAAAAATTGAAGGAGAAATAAATGTTGAATCTATTTTTGACCCTTCTATTTTTCTCTGTCCTTCATCAATCCTTTATAAATCAGAAATAATTCCTGAAAATGGTTTTGATACACGTTTGAAATACTTGAACGATTTTGTATTTAATGTTGACATTTTAATGAAAGGTAATTTGGGTTATATTGATGAAGTACTTGGAACATATCGAGTACATGGAAATAATGTTACATCTAGTGAAGAAGCTAAAGTGATGGGATTTGAAGATGCTTTAATTGCTTTTTCAATAGTATTATCGAAATATCCTGAATTATATAAATTAGTTAAACAAAGAAAAGTAGCAACATACCTAGATCAAATATTAAAATCCATTAAAAATGGAAATGCTAATGAATCCAAGATACTTTCCAAAGTTATGATGTCCGATGGAAGTTATATTAAGGGAATATTTGCATATTTATTATCCATTGTAATGAATAAAGCTGTAATTGATAAAATATATGGAAATAGAAAATTATTAAAACTTTTTTTGAAGTTTATTTAA
>Ga0302161_10000301_pt1 | contig 13077 bp, 12 predicted proteins | sample I_Fen_E2_1_FD_193498 | JGI IMG/M metagenome (GOLD analysis project Ga0302161, IMG submission 193498) | Peat permafrost microbial communities from Stordalen Mire near Abisko, Sweden - I_Fen_E2_1 | ecosystem: Environmental > Terrestrial > Soil > Wetlands > Permafrost | place: Sweden: Abisko...
TATCCTACTCTTAATTCTCTATGGTTATCTATCATTGCAAATCCTAAATCCTTAAAAGGTAGATCTTCTAACTTTTCAAGAGCTTCTTCTATGTTTATTTTATTATCTTTTACTGATTCTAGTAGAATTTTAATTTCTTCTTTATTCATTAGTTTTCATTATCCTCCTAAGATTATTATTCGCTAATTTTTCTATATTTATTTAATTCTATCTTTTTATCATATTCATATTAGCTTTCTTCAGTTACATTTTTTATTATAGTTTCATTAAAGCTTCCTACTCTATATCCTTGTAAATCCAACGTTACATATTTAAAACCACATTCCTTTATCTTACTCGAAATAGTATCTAAAAGCTCTTCATTAAATAATTTACTTCTATCATTTCTATCTATTTCAACTCTAGCTAAATCTCCATGACATCTTACTCTAACAGCTCTAAATCCTATACTCATCATAAATTTTTCAGCATTTTCAATCTTCTCAAAATCTTCAACTTTTAATTCATTTCCATAAGGTATTCTGGTTAGTAAGCAAGCATATGAAGGCTTATTCCAAGTATTAAGATTTAATTCCTTAGAAAATGCTCTTATTTCTGCTTTAGTTAATTTGCATTCTAACAGCGGACTTTTTACTTCTAATTCTTTAAGTGCTCTTAGGCCTGGTCTATAATCACTTATATCATCGAAATTTGTCCCATCAATTACATAGTTATAACCTTGTTCTTTAGCTACAGATAATATCATACTAAATACTGCAGTTTTGCAAAGATAACATCTATCTTCTGGATTATATTTAATAGACTCGATGATTGGCGCCTCTATAATCTCATGTTTAACACCTAAATTTTCCGTTAATTCCTTAGCTTCCGCTATTTCCCACTTAGGAATATATGGAGACATTATTGTCACTGCTTTTACGTTATCTCCAAGGGCTTCTTTAGCAACTCTAAGTAAAAAAGTACTATCCACGCCTCCTGAAAATGCCAAAACTACTTTTCCTAAACTTTTAAGATAATTTATCAATTCATTGTATTTATCATTGTTTATCATATATATCTCCCACTTCCTTGTAGACTTCTTTATATATTTTTTCCATAGTTATATTATTTTCTTTTGCTATAACTTTACAGTCTTCATATTCTGGTTTATATTTGATTAACTTCCCATTATAATAAGACCTTTTAATGGTAACCTCTCCATATTGAGTTTCTATTTTCGAGAAATCTCTATTTAGCATTATTTTCTCTACTTTGTATTTTCTTACACCTATTGAAGTAGTTTCTTCAAAAATCACATCTAAAACATCTTTCTCAATCTGTTCATTAATTAATACACTTAATTTTACTCCTGGTCTTCCTTTCTTCATAAATATAGCTGTCTTAAAGACATCTAAAGCACCTATTTCAAAAAGCTTTTCTTCAACATATCCATAAAACTCTGGATTCATATCATCTATATTAGTTTCTAAAATATATTGTTCTTCTATTTCCTCGAGTTTCTCTTTTTCACCTAAATAAACTCTTAGAACATTAGGTATTTCTAAATCCCTATGCCCTATTCCATAAGCTATTTTCTTTATAGAAAAATCTATTTTTTGAGTAAATTCTTGAACATTAGCTGCAAGTATTGCCGCTCCTGTAGGTGTAGTTGTTTCAAAAGGTACTATTCCAGTGTTAATTGGTATATTTTTCAATATCTCTACAGTTGCTGGTGCTGGAACTGGCATAAGTCCGTGTGCACACTTAACAAATCCACCGCCCACTTGAACAGGTGATGCAATGATCTTATCAACCTCTAAATAATCTATACAAATAGCTGCTCCTACCATATCTATAATAGAATCAATAGCACCTACTTCATGAAAATGTACTTCATATAAAGTCTTCCCATGAACCTTTGCTTCAGCTTCTGCCACTCTTATAAACATATTCATACTTAACTTTTTAACTTTATCATTTAAAGCACTTGAATTTATTATGTTCTCAATATCTTTTAAATTTCTATGATGATGCTCAATATTATTTGTATGAGTATGTGCATGATTTTCATCACAGGAATGATTATGTTCTTCTTCATGAGTATGATGATTTTGATTATTATGTTCGTGATCATAAGCATGACTATGTTCTTCATGTGTATGGTGATTTTCATGAAAAAAATCATGAGACTCGTAATCCTCATGAGTATGAGTATTACTATTTTCATGGATGTTCTCTTCTTTGTGATCATGATGGTAATTATTTAAAGGTTCTTCAGCAATATGATCATGATTATGAACTTGATTCTTTAATATAACATCTACTCTCGTTCCTGTTATTCCATGCTTAATAGCCTTTTCTGTTTTTATTTCATATTCAGAATTCAAATTAAGCTTTGAAATTTCTTCTATTAGATATTCCTTAGGCACTCCTAACTCTAACAATGCTGCTAAATTCATATCGCCACTTATACCACAAAAACAATCATAATACAGTACTTTCATTTTATCCACACTCCATTTCATTTTATCCACACTGTTCATTCACTTTAGGCATATAAATAAAAGTGAATGAGTCACATTTTTTACTTAAAGATGCGCTTAAACTAATAGATTTAAATTTTGCAAAGCAAAATATCCTTAAATTATTCATCATTCATCAATTTTGCTTCTATTAGCACATTGTGAATTATATAATGTTATATTCTCTTAAAAAATCTTCATCTTTTATAACATTCTCATATTTATCATCTCTAATAATTTTATGTTCCTCTGAAAAAACAATGACTCTATTAAAAATTCCTTCAATATATTCAAAATCATGAGTAGCACAAATTATAGTTTTACCACTTTTATTTAAAGCAATTAATAAATCTCTTAGAAATCTTTTTCCTTTAGGATCTATTCCGTTCATAGGCTCATCCAAAGTTATAACCTCAGGATTCATAGCTAAAACACTAGCAATTGCAACCCTTTTTTTCTCGCCTCCGCTTAAGTTATAAGGATGCTCTTCCTTTAATTTATCTATATTAAGAAGATTAAGGCAATCCTGTACTCTTTCATTAACTTCAGCTTCTGGCAACTCCATTTGCATAAGGCCAAAGGCCACTTCCTCAAAAACTGTAGAACAAAAAAGCTGCGCATCAGAATTTTGAAATACGAAACCTAGCCTTTTATGAAATAACTTTAAATACTTATTATCCTTTAATCTATTTTCATTGATTTCAGTTTTATTAAATATATATTTGCCTTGGTTTGGAAAAATAATAGTGTTTAATAGTTTTAAAAAAGTAGACTTTCCACTCCCATTTGGTCCTATTATAGCTACAGATTCTCCCTCTTTTATATGAACATTTACATTATCAAGGGCTAATTTATTCTTGTAAGTAAATGAAATATTCTCTAATTTTATCATAAATATTTCTCCTTAATTTGTTGTGGCATAAGATACAATATATGCTAACACGCTGACTTTCTAATTTGAATATATAAACAAACTAATTAATAGTATATTTATGATTATATATATATAATCATATTTTTTTAAAGTGAAATCTACTTTTTTAGTATATTCTCCTACAAAACATCTACACTCCATAGCATGATACATTTCTTCGCTCATTTTATAAGATTTTATGAACATATTACCCATAATCCCCGTAAGCGAATTGTACTTATTTGAAGTTATACCAACTGATCTAAGTTTTAATGCATATAATAAGTTAATAGAATGTTCTCCAAGTAAAACAATATATTTTATGGTTATATCCATAATCCATATAAATATATCTGGTATAAATATTAACTTTAAGGATTTACTAATCTCACTCCATTTAGTATTATGAGATAACAAATTCATCAGCAATATAGTTGTCATTATCTTTTGAAAAAGCACTAAACTGTTATAGATATTCCCATAAAACATTGACGGTATTAACGCAATTAAAGTTATAAACGGAAATACTAAACTCTTTATCAATATTCTTTTCCTTGATGTTTTCTCCATAAGGAGAAGATTTCCTAAAGCATATATATCCAATATTGATAAGTAAATAAAATTTCTTGAAATTGATATAAATACTATATTTAATATTGTTGTTATCAATTTTAAGGTTGGATTTATTGAATACACTAATTTGTCTTTACTTTTGTTTTGCCTAATAATTGAAACTATCTTAATTAAAGAGAAAATACTTTTCTCTATATATAAATTTTTTTCTTCCTTGGGTACGTAATTATCTTTTTCAATAAGCCATTCTGGAATCATTTATTCTCCTTTTGTATTTTTCTTTAAATTTATTTTCGCAAAAACTTTAAAAATAATTAATATTATTGTTACACCCACTACTGCAGAAATAATATATCCAATATATTCTTTTAAGTTTCCGAAACTATAGTCTGGAATTGGTGCGGTATAATTAACTCCATTCTTCATACCTTTAGGTATGAATCCTGTAAAATTCTTAATTTCTTCCATTCCCCATTCTCCCCATGCCGTTCCACTTGCTAAGAGTCCTAAAGGAGTAGCTAAAATTAGAATGCCTAATATAATGTAAAAGGGGTTCATTTTATTCACATTTTCTTTATAGATTATATCTGGGGATGCTTTTTTTACATAATTATATGCCCCTAATGTTATTATTCCTTCTAAGATACCGACTACTAATAAATGTGGTATAGTCATGGCAGGGATAGATACAGATAGTCCATATGGACTATATAATGGAAATCCGAGCGTATCCTTAAAAAGTAATGGTTGAACACCAAACTCAATGGCTGCAAATAAAGCTGCAATATTAACAGAAATATATCCACCTAATAAAGTGCCTAGATATTCGCCTTTTTTATCCGGAAAAATTTTTTTCATAAACTTAAATATATAATATGCTGAAAATGGCATTATAAAAGCCATATTGAAACAATTTACCCCGAAAGCTAAAATTCCTCCATCTCCGAAAAATAAGGCTTGAATAGCTAGAGCTATAGTAACTGCAAAAACTGCTGAATAAGGTCCAAGTAGAATAGCTACAAGAGCACCTCCAATAGCATGTCCTGACGTTCCTCCTGGAAGTGGTATATTAAACATCATAATTAAAAATGAAAATGCTGCGGCCACTCCAAGAAGAGGCATTTTTTGCCTTGTTATTTCAGTTCTTACCTTTATACTTGCCTTTCTCCATATAGGTATCATAATAGCTCCAAAAGTCGCACAAGTTGAAGGACTTAAATAATTATCAGGTATATGCATTTGATAAATTCCCCCTTTATAAATATATAACCTATTGATAACTAGTTTTTCAATACAGTGATGTCGGTAACATAAATTTTTATATGTATATATTCTTCAGAATATATATTGTAATATTCTGAAGAATAAATATGGTTTAGAATATATATGGTAAAACTCCTAGAAATATATTCTCTTTAGAACTTTACCATAAGAATAATTAAATGAAAGTTTTTCATTTAATTATTGAGCAAATAATGCTGTAACATTTTTTAATTCTTGACGGATCTTAATAGCTTGTGGGCAATGTCCCTCACATTTACCACATTCTACACATTTATCAGCTCTTTCTTGAGCACTTAATCCACTATATCTATTTTTAAGTTCTTTATCTGTTTCTGGAGTAACAAACAAACTATATTCATTATAATAAGTAAAATTCTTAGGAATATTTACGCCTACTGGACAAGGCATACAATATTCACAAGCTGTACAATTAACTTTTATTCTTTCTTTAAATACCTTCTTAACATCATCCATTATTTCTAATTCTTTTTCTGTTAAAGAATTAGGTGCCGCAACACTTGCAGTCTTTATGTTTTCTGTAACATTGTCCATTATGTTCATACCACTTAATACTACAGACACCTCTGGATGATTCCATACCCATCTTAATGCCCATTCAGCTGGTGACTTTTTAATCTCTGCTTTATCAAAAGTATTCATAACCGCTTCTGGAAGATTTTTAACTATTTTACCACCTCTAAGTGGCTCCATAATAACAACTCCTAAGCCTTTATTCGCTGCATATTGTAATCCTTCTGTTCCCGCTTGGAAGTTTTCATCTAGATAATTATATTGTATTTGGCAAAAAGACCAATCATAATAATCTACTATTCCTTTAAATACATCTAACTTGTCATGGAAAGAAAATCCTGCATATCTTATTCTACCATCTTTTATTGCAGAATCTAAAAATTCATTTATTCCTAATTTCTTTAAGTTTTCCCACATATCTTGATTTAAAGCGTGTACTAAATAAAAATCTATTTGATCTGTTTGAAGACGTGCCAATTGTTCATTTAAATATTTGTCCATATCTTCTCTAGTTTTAATTAACCAACTAGGAAGTTTTGTAGCTAAGTTAACTTTTTCTCTATATCCATCTTTCAAAGCTCTACCTACAAACGGTTCACTTTCTCCTCCACTCCCCATTCCAGTTCCATGATAAGGATATGCAGTATCTACATAATTAACTCCTTCATCAATAGCATGACGAATCATATTAATGGCTTTTTCGTCATCAATTTTAGTAGTGTCCCCATCAATAATAGGTAACCTCATACATCCAAAACCTAAAGCTGAAACCTTTTCATTTGTCTTTCCAAGTGTTCTATATAACAAAATAACTCCTCCTTAAATAATCATATCATTTAATAAATTAATATATGTTCATTCTACATCTTAGAGTATACTCTAAGTCAACACTTTTTTGAAAATATAAAAATCAGATTTTTTCAATTAAATTTTACAAATTTGTACCCTTAAAGTATACTCTAATATAGAAAATATATTAAAAACTTGTGGGAGGAAATATATAATGGGATACAGTATTGCTCAAGTAGCCGAAAAAACTCATTTGACTGCACATACTCTTAGATACTATGAGAAAGAAGGTTTATTACCTTTTGTAGATCGTAGTGATTCTGGAAACAGAGATTTCAAAGATAAAGATTTAGAATGGCTTGAACTAATTTGTTGTTTGAAAAATACAGGTATGCCTATAAAGCAAATCAAAGAATTCATTCGATTATGCCTTAAAGGTGATAATACTCTTGATGTCCGTAGAGAAATATTTATAACCCATCGTGAAGAAGTTATAAATCAAATGGCTGAATTACAAAAGAATCTTGATAAGATAAATTGTAAAATTAATTATTATGATTGTGCTTGTAAAAAAAGTGTATAAAACATATGAAATGAAATAACAGACAAAAAGTTCTTGTCTGTTATTTCATATGTCTTAAGTAATATTATAGATGTAAATAAATATAATTATCTTTTCTTCTTTGCATAATGATAGTGACACTTTTTATTGTAAATATGTCTTATAATAGACTATAAAGTAAATAATTCCTTCAAATCTTATATTAGATATTGAATAAATATTGTAGCAAGCCCAAGGAAAAAGAAAAATCCTAAAACATCAGTAAATGTTGTAACGAAAATTGATGATGCTAATGCTGGATCAATCTTTAATCTTTTAAGAACTACAGGAACAATAAAACCTGTAACAGTTGCAACTATCATATTTAAAATCATTGCAACTCCAATTATTATTCCAAATGCAATATTTCTCTCCCAAATGAATCCCAGTATTGCTATTACTGTACCAATAACTACTCCTGTAATTATTCCAATATAAAATTCCTTTACTAATACACGTTTAATATTCTCATAATTTACTTCTCCGAGTGCCAATCCTCTTACAATTATAGTTAATGTTTGAGTTCCTGCATTTCCACCCATGCCTGAAACCATAGACATAAATGTTGCAAGCGAGACAACTTTTTCAATAGTTCCTTCAAACAATCCTACAATTGCTGATGCAAAAATAGGTGTTAAAAGATTTATAAGTAACCAAGGTAATCTATACTTTACCGAATCCCTAAAAGATCAGCTAACTCATCTGATGACATTTCTTCTACTATATTTTTTTGCTTATTATCTCCGAACTTAATCAGTATTTCATATTTTTCTTTATCTTCTGCCTCATCTATAATTGCTGCAATTGTTTTTTCAGGTAATCTATTTAGTATATCTAAACTATCCTCCGGATTTTCGCGTAGTATATCAAGAATATCTACCGGATGAATATTTTCCATATATTTATGAATACTTTCTTGTGGAGCATGGAGTAAAAATTTTCTTAGTTCTTCTTTATTCATATTTATTTTCATATATGCTTTCTCCTTATTAGAGGGAAAGCTTCATTATGCTCTGCATATTATATAAATAATTTTTATCCAAATATCTTTAAAAACTATGGATAAATTTCTCTTAATTATATGTGGCACAAATAAATTCTCTTTCGCCTCTTCACTATATTCAGTTTTTATTTTAAAGTTTCTACTCGGATACGAGTCCACTTGTACCACCACCTTTTTTTATAAGAAATTTGCTCTATAGTATTGTATGTTTCTTCTTAACATTATGGACAGATTTCAAACATTATACTTTCCTAAAAAATTAAAAAAGACCTTTTGCTCTACGCAAAAAGTCTATGATAACTTTAATTATTCGTAGAGCTTTAGCACTATAAAGCGTAGATATTTACATCAGCTACATTAAAAAACACCTTTGCGATGATTTTTGTTAACCCATTGGAATCTCTAGATTTTTCTGGGTAGCAGCATATTTCTTTATAGGAGCCTCACCTAACAATATATATGATTTTAGTCTAAACTTAATTATATTTGTTTTTATTACTCAATTATTATATCGCACAGATTAACTAATTGTAACTTACATAATAATTATTTTTTATTGGGTTCTTTATACGTTATCCCTTTTGTATCAACAGTAATTGATTTTATAACTACATCTTCCTTTGGTTTATCATTTGAATCTGTTTTTACATTTTCAATCTTTTCTAATACATCTAACCCAGATATTACTTTACCAAATGCCGCATATTCTCCATCAAGATGTGATGCTTCCTTGGTCATTATAAAAAATTGGCTTCCAGCACTATTAGGATCTTGTGATCTTGCCATCGAAAGTACTCCTTTTGTATGTTTTAAGCTATTAGCAAATCCATTTGAAGTAAATTCACCTTCAATCGAATATCCTGGTCCACCAGTCCCATCACCCTTTGGATCTCCACCTTGAATCATGAAGTCCTTAATTATTCTATGAAATGTTAGGTTATTATAAAAACCTTTATTAGATAAATCTATAAAATTATTAACAGTATTCGGAGCAATTTCTGGATATAGTTCAGCTTCTATAACGCCATATCCTTCCACGCTTATAGTGGCTAATGGTAAGGATTTATTTGCTTCCGATGAATTTGTTTCACTACTTTCACTTGATGATTTAGTATCATTTTCTGCTGTTTTATTTGTATTACTCTTTGAGGTTCCACACCCAACTAATACAAGCGAAGTCATTATTAACGTTACTAAAATTAGCTTTAAATATTTGTTTATGTTTTTCATTCTCATTCTTTTTCCACCTTATTGTAAATTTTATAGTCTAAGTATACCATAATTTTTTTATATTATTCATAGTTATTAATTTTAGACCTATCTAACCTATTTTTTGTAACTGAACAATTAAATATCAAAAAAATCAGTAATAATTATGTTTATGAATAATGGCTTACTGGTCTTTTTTTGAAGTTTTTATTGTGTGAAAACAAATATAAATACTATGCTCGTCAGATTTTAAATATCAAGTGAAACTTGATTCAGGTGGGGTTTGATCCCCATCTGAATCTTAGTTGAACTTATCTAGGAGCGTGCATCCGTAACACTCCCACTTTAAGAAGTGGGAGTGTTACGGATGCTAGCTATCAGATAAATTATTCTATAATCTCTTTAGGCTCTGAAAAATAATATCCTTGCGAATAATCTATATTCAAATCTCTTATTTTATTATATATTTCTTCTTCCGATACAAACTCTGCAATAGTTTCTATTCCAAATTCTTTTGCAAATGCTACTATGGTTTTGGTAACCAACTCTGCTGATTTATCTTTATGTATATTTTTGATTATTGATCCATCTATCTTTATATAATCTACATTTAACTTCATGAGGTAACTAAAATTTGAATACCCTGTTCCAAAATCGTCAATAGCAATTTTAGAACCATATTTTTTTATTTCTTTTATAAACTCTGTAACTTCGTTAAAGGTTTCAATCCCTTCTGATTCTACTATTTCAAACACAACCTTTTGGGGATTTTTAGCTTTTTCTAGTTTTTCTATAATTAATGTTCTAATTTCACTACTTATTATATCTTGAAGAAGAAGATTTATAGATATTTCATAATTTGTTTTATTTAATACTTCAAAAGTTTTCTCTAACATTATTATTGTTAATTCTTTATATAATCCAGCCTTTTTAGCAATATCCAAGAAAAAATAAGGTGATATAATTTTTCCATTTTCATCTATCATTCTTATTAAAGCTTCACATTTTTCAATTGTTCCTAAACGGTTATTAACTATAGGTTGAAAAAATGGTACAATCCTATTATCAGCTATAGCATCTTTAATTTTTTTAGTCCATATTATATTTTCTTTAATTCCTTCATATATATTTAACTCCTCTTTATATATTTGAAATAAATTCTTATTTTTTTTAGCATAATGTAATGCCATTTCAGCTTTTTCAAATAATGATTCTTCCCCTAATGCAAGTGCCATTGTTACAGTTATATAAATTTTACCTTCTTCATAAAAAAAACATTCATTATTTATTACCGTTTGCAAAATTCTTATTTTTTCTATGAATTCTTCTTTTGATCCTATATTATCTACTACAGCAAATATATCTGAATTTACTCTGTAAGAATTTAATTTATTTTGGTTACAATACAAGCTAATTAATTTAGAAAGAGCTTTTAATACTATATCCCCTATTGTGTTTCCATAAAAATCATTTATATCATTAAATGATTTTATATCAATAATTACAAGTTTATCGTATTTTCTTTCAGATAAATCTAAAATTAATTTATTTCTATTTTCTAAACCTGTTAATTCATCTTTATAATATTGTTCTTCTAATTCTTCTGTTTTTTCTTTGATTTTTTCTTCAAGCTTTAAATTTAATTGGTTTAACTCTTCTCCTGTAGTTTTTATAAGATTATATAATGCTGAATCTTGATCACTGTAATAATCACATTTATTAGTAAGTTCTGAATCTATTTTAATTCTTGCGTCCACATGTTCAGAAAGTACCAGTATTGTCATTGTTTCTGTATAAAACATATTTTCATTATTAACATTATTAAATTCACCATATGTATAAAATCCACTTGTTGAAAAATCACCACTAATTGGTGCTATTTCTTCTGCTGCCCTTTCCTCAAGAAATTTTTTTCTTGAATCACAAGAATATATAAATAAACTTTCTCCTGGATATTTTTTTATTCTGTCATAAATATCTTTGGATCCTTTTAATATTTCTCTCAAGTCCCCGTAACCTATTCTTATTTTTTCACCTATGTCTATTTTTGATAAAATAATTATTTCTTTATTGTTTGCAAATTTTACGACTGGTCTACCAATATACCTATCATTCCTTTTTATGATTAAAGGAAATTGATTTCCTATACGTGTCACCTGTTCATTATTATTTATCCCCAAATATTTACTGTAAAATTCTTGCGCTGGAATGTTATCTATTTTTTTAATTACATTTCCTTCAGCTTCTGTTATTTCATGTTCTCTACCTATAGGTATCCAATTAAAGCTACTTTCATTATTTACATATAAATCCTTATTTTCTAAAGCAACAGCAGCTACTGCATCTTTTTCCACACCATTTTCTGTAAAAACATACGTTTCATCTCTATTATTGCTATTGCATGCAATTCCTCCCGCTACCATAATTTTATTATTTATATAGTCTATTCCCTCTAAGAACTCTTGTCCATCAATGCTTGTGTCACCAAAAGATATTATAATTTTAGTATCTGGAGTAATTAATTTATTAGCTATTTCTACTCCCTTATTAAAATCTGATATTTTTTCTTTAATTAAAATTGTTTTAATTATTGTTTTTTCAAAGACACTTATAGAAAGTAAGCATTTATTCTCAAAAATTTTACCATTAAGTATTTCTCCTGCAGATGTAGCACCTATTATTTTACATTGTGGAATTAATAATTTTAAATTTCTTATTACTTCTTCTATAAAGCTCTTTTGGCCTATGCCTGAAAATACTTGTACTAGTATATTATTACAATTTATTATTTCATTATTACTTATATATTTTTTTAAAGTCTCAAAATCTTTATATTTAACATTATATGTCTTCATAATCCACCTCAATGATTAGTATATTTAATAATTTATGTTATATATTCCATATATATATTCAATTGTATCATTTTCCAGTTCCCTAGGCATTATATTTCTACATCATTCAGCAAATTTTTACTTTTATTTTGATAATTAATTTGTTTCATAAAAATCAATTATCAAATAGATTCCCTTCTCGCATATTCCTTATTTTATATAATAAAAAAGACACAGTAAGTTTACTGCATCTTTACATTAAAAGTCATATAAGAACCTTTGCTCTTATAACCCTTGTCTTTCAAATATCCCTGATTTCCCTCCACTTTTTTTTACAAGCATAATATTGTTTATAACCATTTCTCTATCAATAGCCTTACACATATCATAAATAGTTAATGCTGCAGTAGATACTGCAGTAAGTGCTTCCATCTCAATGCCGGTCTTTCCTACAGTATTAGTAGTTGCTGTTATTTCAACTCTACTGTTTTCAAGGTCAATTCTAAAGCTAATATCACAGCCAGATATCATTATAGGATGACACATTGGTATTATTTGCGGAGTATTTTTAGCACCCATTATTCCGCCTACCTGAGCCACAGCTAATACATCTCCTTTTGAAATAGTACCTTCTTTTATTCTTTCAAGGGTTTCTCTTTTCATAGAAACATATCCAATTGCTACTGCTTCACGAACAGTATCACCTTTTCCAGATACATCAACCATTTTAGCTCTTCCTTCTTCATTTATGTGGGTTAGTTCCATTACTTTAGCCTCCTCTTTAATTACCATTTACCAAAACTGCAAGCTGGAAAAGTACAAACTTCGCAATTAAGACA
>Ga0302161_10000307_pt1 | contig 12922 bp, 14 predicted proteins | sample I_Fen_E2_1_FD_193498 | JGI IMG/M metagenome (GOLD analysis project Ga0302161, IMG submission 193498) | Peat permafrost microbial communities from Stordalen Mire near Abisko, Sweden - I_Fen_E2_1 | ecosystem: Environmental > Terrestrial > Soil > Wetlands > Permafrost | place: Sweden: Abisko...
GGTTATAAGCAACTAAATGGATATTGAAGAAAATAATTAATAGAATAAATTTTCTCATTAGGTAAATTTTTAGATCAGTTTATATTTACGAAGAGAAAAAACTCCCACTCAATATTATTATTGGTCGCGGTTTAGTTCATCGAGTGAAAATCCTTCTGCGAAGTCAAAAATTTTATTGTCATCCTGGTTAACAAGTTCAGATCTGTTTAATCTGATATTAATCATTATGCGCACTTTATATAAGTCTCTATTGAAAGGATCTCTTTTAATAAGTTCATTTAATAAGGGTAAGGCATCCTGAAATTTCTCATTGTTTAGATTTGAATCTAATCTTTTGGCAAGTTCTTCACTTTTTTCAATTGGTTTTTTGGAGTCATTCTCTTTTGATAAGGTAGGTAATAAGGATTGTGGTATTCCAGCTATGATTGGTTCCGGGAATAGATTTATAATCGCTTGAGATTTAGGTTTGCATAAATTTGGCTTAAATCCTGGTAAGGAGAATGCAATTTGAATATAAAATACTTGATCGTGCTTGATACTGTCGCATTTTTTCCAAAAGATTTTTGACGAGTCAATTACACGGAGTACTTCATTGTCAATACTACTGTCAATTGGATTGATGATAGAAATTTCAATTATTTCTCCTTCGGGATTTACTTTGATTTTTGTTATAGAATTAGCAATTGTCCCATTCAGAATAGCAGTTTCAGGGAAGTGAATACTCTTAGAAAAAAATGAAATATAACCCATTTCTCCGCCTTTGAATCTGTAGTTAATAGGCTTTTTAAACTTTTGAGAATATAAACTACCGGACATTGAAATACTGATTAGAAGAAAAAGAAAATAAGTCTTCATGATGGAAATATATTGAAAGTTGTTTATAATTTTACTTTGGTTATGTGCTGTTATTATTTGTTATGTTTTAGAATCTAATGAAAAAGTTTATGCATCCTGATGGTAGGATTATAAAAGATAAAGAATAGTTATATTCCCTTGACAATGGAAGAAAAGCTCCAAGATCTACTTTAATTCCTATTCTTCTTGAGAAATTAAAAGTCCTACCAATTCTTGGATAGAAGCCCCAATCATATCCTCCATACCAATCTGAAATTGGAATATCATAATAACCTAAACCTGCTAAAATGTACCATGGAGACTGTTCAATGAATTTTGATTTTCCAAACAAATGATATGATACTTCGGCAGCATATGATCTTTGAAATATAATTTCGTCTGAACCCACAAGTCCATGACCTATATAAGCACCAATACATATTCCGGCTTGTAAATTGTGCCCATAATTTATTTTAAGATTATAAAATTCAGGTGCGCCTATCCCAGCACTTATTTCAAATTTGCTCTGAGAGCTGATTTGATTAACAATTAAAAGTCCGATTAAAACGAATAGGAACTTTGTGACAAATGTTTTCATGTTCTGCTTTTATTATTAATATATTACGAATCTATCAGATAGTCAGATAATTGCACATAACGGCCAGGCGGTTTAATGAGTTGCCGTCGGAGCTTGCCCAGTGCGGTAGCGAAGGGTCGCAGTGGCGTGGTTTTTGCAAGTCCTGGGAAGTGGTGATAAGTTTTGGGTCACGGTAATTTGTCTTAACGGAACCTAGTCCCGATAAGTGGGCAGGATTTGTCATGTCACGATAAAGCTGTCTAGGTGGCTTGCAAAAGGCAACCGAGGAGCACTTTAGTGCGACGAGCTCATCGAATCCCGCGCATGCGGGATGAGATAATTAATTAAACCGTCCGAGTTAGCATTTGTGCCAATTTTGAATCTAGTCGAATATAATAATTATGATATTGTCACAGGTTATGTGATCGCGATCTGTGATAACGCATTAGATTCGCATACTTTTACACATTTTAAGCACCCCTTACAATTGTTACCATTAATAATGCGAGCATGTTTATGCAATGGGAGATTCACCCTGCCAATTACATTATTTGAACATATCTCTAGGCATTTCCAACATGCTTTACATTTTCTGGTATTAAGTTGAATATATGCCGTCCTTGCATATTTACGTCTAACGGATCTTGGTTTCATCTTGTTATCTTTTTTTGACAAAAATGCTTTATGAAAAGCAGCTTGACGATAACAATTGTTAAGAAATGAAGCTTATTTCCTATTTCTTATTCTGCTTAGCGAAATAGGTGTTATTCCTAAATATGAAGCGATATAATGTTGTGGAACTCGTTTTATGATTTCAGGATGATTATTAATTAAATCCTCATAACGCTCCCGGGGGGTATCTTTAATCTGGCAAAGAAAAAGTTGGGAATAGTTTTTAAATCGTTGGAACATCAAATCTTGAAATCCATCCTTCAGTTCAGGGTAAATTCGCTGGAGTTGTTCATAGTTATCTTTGCTGAGTGAAAAAATAATTGAAGGCTCAATACTTTCAATAGTAAATAAACTTGGCTGGTTGTTCATAAAACTATCAATTGAAGCTACAGCCTGTCCTTCAAAAAAAAATTGAAATGTTATATCTCTTCCGTCTTTATTAAAACACTGACGTAAACAACCCTTTTTAATATAATGGACATACTTTGATATTTCTCCCTCCTTCAACAAGATTGTTTTGGAAGCAATTTCTCTTTCAACCAATAGATCTTGAAATTTTATCCAATTCGTTTTATCTTTTTTTAATTTATTCATTAATTGGTTTAACATAAATCTATAGATTATAGGATATTTCAACAAAACGCACAATATGTTTTCAGCAAAAACTCTTATTTATAGTTATAATAGTAAAGTTAATACTTGTAATCCAATGAAAATTTGTTTGAAAAGTTAGCATTCGTGCCAAATTCTTCATCAAGTATTTGTCTAGTTATAAGTCAATTGTCTCACATAATGGCCTCCGCATGAATGCTAACGGCACGGCAATTGAGGGAGTTTGCGTTACCAGCGCAGCTAACCGGCCTGGGAATTGTCCCGGTAGCAAGCTGGTATGGCGCAATATTTGCAAAGTAGGGTGCGGCTGGCTGAGCGATCGCGTTACGATGATGAAAGGTATTAGATGTTTGTATTCTTTAAGCGAAATGTCACTTGTCATGTTATTGAAAGGGTTTTAGAGGTAAAGTCATGATATGCTTTCGCCGGGTCAGTCACAGTCAGGCTAACCGGATAAGAATCACGATATCAATGACCTGAGATTAAGAATATTTGCTGATACCGTATTGCTTACCAAATCTATCGAATTTTAACGGAATTTAAAATAGGTTTTGCGTTTTGTTTAATGTTTGATGTTGAAAAATATATCTGATACATAAATTGAATTTTGGCTGGTACTTGCAATAAGCGTCTAAAATTAAAATGTCATGTTGTGCAAAGAGTGACAAGCGCTTATTACAATTATTAGCCTGTTAGCTGTAGAACAACCATGCAGTATCAATCAAGGAAATGTAATGCAATTCTATAGTACAAAGCATAAGGTATAGGCAGGGAAGGGCTGGAAGGCTCTTTACGCAAACAGTAGATGCTAATTTGACCCAGAATTTGATTTTTGCGTAATGTGCCTGACAGCAGCAGGGACGGCTAAAATTTAATTATCAATATATTTTAAAAATTGCTGCATAGTAAATGGCGTCCCATGTCCGGGATAAAATATTTGCACTGGAAGACTCTTTATTTTTTCAGCACTTGAATGATAGTCTTCCATGTTATCGCAAAATTCCTGACTTGGTTTTCCGAAGAAATTGTAAAGAAAGTCACCACAAATGAAAGATCCATCTTCTGTAAGGATTCCGATAGAACCTTTTGAGTGGCCTGGAATATGAATAACTTTTCCATTGAACCCGTAAGGAGTGAAACTAAAAGATTCATCCAGATATAAATCAGGTATAAAAGTTTTGAAGGCACCTGGTTTGAAGAATATTGACATCAATGACATTAATCTAAACATCTGCCTGCATTCCGGCAAGGTTTTTATCGTCTGCTGGAAGTTTTCCGGTAGACTTTCCTTACGTTTCATTAACACCCCCTTCATGGAGAGCTCCTCCGATATGGACGTAGCGTTTTACTCCATATTTATTCATAATTGAGACAATATCTTTCATTGCCTTTTCGTAAACCAAGGGATTGCCAGGATTTCGTGGCGGAGGACCAATTGTAGAAAGTACCACCTCTGAATCAACTATAGTTGCATCGACAGAAGCTATTATCAAAGGCTAAATCGGATAATTTGGAGTAATCGGTATATAGAAGTTGATTTAAACTTTTATGAAAGCGATTAAGCGTGCCATAGGTATTTGCTGATACACCCACATATTTATAATACATGCGTTCCAGTTTACGTATTCCAATATTGTTTCGTCGACAAAATTCTGCTAATTGCAGTGGGTTATCGCTTTCTTTAAGTGCATTAAAAATTTGCCGGAAGTTTTCCGGAGTATCGTTTCCATTATAAAGTACCAAGGCCAGCTCGTTTTCAATTATATTTAATCTTGAAGTAATATTTGGAGCCTCCTTCAATCGTTCGCTAATTGTATTTGCAAGCTTAAATCCAATTTCCATGGCACCCAGCATTTGATTCTTAAATTCAGAAACAGGGATTTTTAAGAAAGGGTAAAACCCTTCAGGGAAAAAACACACACCAAGCACATCTGCCTTACCATCTAATTTTAAATGGGTGTTTCTAAAATGATCGTGTAGCCTGAAAAGTATATATCTTCAAGTAACTGTACCTTTCCATTCGAGCTTACATAATGAGGAGTGTCATTCAAATTAAATCTCAGATTGATATTTCTTTGAGGAATTATCTTATGGTTAAGTTGAGTATTTTCAATATGAAGCTCCCAAAAGAATTTGATATATTTCTTTAGCAAAGGATGTTGAACCCCGTATCTTCTCATTTCATTCTGCATCTGAGATCGAACTACAACTTTATTTTAATTAAACCACGCATGAAATTATTAATAAATTTTCTCATATTGAAGAAAAAACCTGGAACAGATGATTTCAAAAATCGAACCATTAATTACTGCATTGTAATCTTTTACTGACGATTTAACCTGATCTTATCAAAAAAACTATCCCTGTAAGTAATGCTGACAGGAATTCTGGTTCCACCAATAACTACAATACCTCTCTCAACCGATCTGATTTTATTAATAGCAACCATAAAGGACTTATGGATACGGCAGAAACAGTCAGCCGGCAGACTTTCCTCCAGTTTTGAGAAATTTTGAAGTGTCATAATTTTCTTATCAGTACATACTATTCTCAGGTAATCTTTCATCCCCTCGATATAAAGTATACTATCAATATCAACACGTTCATACCGGTATTCCGTTTTAACAAAAAGGAACCTTTCATAATTAGCTTGTAATTTGTTTCCAGATTTTTTATCGGAATAATATTCCAAAACCTTGTCAACTGCTTTTAAAAAGCGTTCAAATGAGAAAGGCTTAAGAAGATAATCTGATACGTTCAGTTCAAAGCCTTTTATTGCATATTCCTGGTATGCTGAAGTAATTATAATCCTTGTTTTCAGATTTGTTGCTTCAAGGAACTGAATACCTGTAAGCTGTTCCATCTGGATATCCAGAAAGATCAGGTCAGCAGGACATTCCTTCAGCCAACCAATCGCATCAATCGCGCTTTGGAATGTTGCAATAAGTTTCAATTCCGGCACTTTCGATATAAAAGACTCAAGCTTTGAAATAGCAGGAGGTTCATCATCAATTACTATGCAGCTGATCTTCATTGGTATCAATTGTAAGTGAAACGCGAAACTGCTGATTATCGTCAGTAATTGTAAGCTGATGTTTCCCGGGGTAAACGAGCCCAAGTCTACTTTTCAGATTGGCAATTCCCATTCCCGAGTGGCTATCAGGTTTTATTCCGGTAACTTTATCAAAATAGTTTGAGATTTCAAAGACAATAATTCCCTTTTCAGACATGAGGTTTATCTCAAGTGAGGGTCTAATATCACTGAACAGGCCAAATTTAAATGCATTTTCAACAAGCGGGATAAAAAGCGCCGGGGAAACGAGAGTTCTCATGTCTCCGTTATAATTAAAACTTATATTTTCAGGCGATTTAATACGCATCCGGTAAAGCTCTATGAAATTCCGGATATAATCAACCTCCTTTTCGATCTCTACAAAATCTGTCGAAGTTTCATAAGTCAGGTAACGCATCATATCTGACAATCTGATCAATGACAAGGATGCTTTATCCGGGTCACTCTGAATCAAAGAATCAATGTTATTAAGAGTGTTAAACAGAAAATGCGGATTAAGCTTGCTCTTTAAAAGATTGAGTTCTGCAGATAATTTCTGTCTTTCAATATCAATGTTCAGATTCATCGAATTGAACCAGTTGATTATTACTCTGAAAAAAGAACCAAAGACAGCTGCGGACAGCACAGGGAAGAACCCGCTCATATGAGTACTGAAGCTGTATCCTCTTAAAAAATGTTCAAAGGTACCTTCAAGGTATGCTCTTGTAAGGAACAGTATCATATACCCGAAAAACGGCATTATCAGAACGGTAAGAAAAGAAATGATTAAGAAGCTGCCAAGTTTCTTTCGGTCAAGGAATAAAGGAACAAAAAACAGATAGAACAAATAAAATGTGATCATCAGGTAAAGAAAGCCAATGATATAAGTTACAATCTGTCCTGTTCCCATTCCGTTTTTTATGCCCGAATAGGGGATATTAGCAAAGACTGCAAAGAACCAGATGAAAATGTTCAGATATGCAATATTTCTTTTTGTCATAATTGTAGTGCAATTCACAAATTTATTAAAAATGATCTTTTGCTCAAACATTTTAATCACCTCCGGATCATTCATATCTGAGGGCCTTAACCGGATTCCGACTCGCCACACTCCAGGTCTGAGAACTCACTGTTAACAATGCAACTAAGGCAGCAAGGACCGGTCCTGCTAAAAAAGCCCGGATTGGTATTGGAGTATGAAAATAAAATCTCCCGAGAAAGATTTTCCCAAACAGGAATGAAAGTGGCAGTGCTATTACAGAAGCGATAGCCAGCCATTTTGTATAACTCGTAAGGAGAAGACCCATAACTGAAACTGTAGTTGCCCCGTTGGCTTTTCTGATTCCAATTTCTTTGGTGCGGTTTTCGGAGGTAAAAGATGCAAGTCCGAATAACCCCATGCTGGCCATCAAAAGTGAAATAATGAATGCCAATCCTACTAAACTTGATGGAAGAGACAGGTTTGAATAAGGTGTCAGATCTCGGAACAGGGTTGCCTGATACGGAGCTTCTTTCTCATAATGTCCGAATATTGTGTTGATCTGGTTGGATACAGCAGGGAATGAGCCCGAAGAGTACCTGACCAGTATTGAGGGTCGGTCATTTGAATTTATACTTATAACAGCAGGCACAATAGGACCAGCCAGATCAATGGCATGAAAATCTTTGAATACGCCAATTATTGTACCTTTTCGTCCTTCAACGGTTATTGATGTGCCAACCGGATTTTTATTCTTCATCACCGAGGCAGCCACATCATTGATCAAATAAGCTGAGGAATCAGTAGAAAAGGAGGGATTGAAATATCTTCCATCAACCATTTTAATCTTCACTGTTTTGTTATAATCAAAATCGGAATTGATGCACCAGAAATGAAGTTTTTCAGTAACATCCTTGCCCTCCCAGGTCACTTCATTCGAAACCCTCGCTCCCCTGGTAGGGATGCAGTTGGTGAAACTCACAGCATCAATTCCGCTAATAGCAAGCAACTCAGTCCTGAAACTTTCGGCATGTAGCTGTATGTTTTTTGAGTTGTTCATTACAATAAGGTCCTTATCCACTCCTGCATCATAATTCCTCATATAGCTGTCCTGAGTCTTGATAATCAGCATGCAAATGATCAAAACAATAGGTACGGCAAACTGAAATACGATAAGGCTTTGTCTGAAAATACTAAAACTGTGTCCGGTAATCATTTTCCCTTTCAGGGTATCTATTGGATTTGTTGAGGCAAGAAATAAAGCAGGTAATATTCCTGAAATAAGGCCGGTAAAAAAGGTAACTAATATCAGAAATGCCAACATTTTTATATTAAGCAACTGCAGATGAATATTGTAATTAAACATCGAATTAAAACCGACCAGAAGCAACCGGATCAGAATAAGGGCACTTATTAGGCTGATGAGGGTAAGAATGAAAGTTTCGCCAAGGTACTGAAGGGCAATAGTTGACCCGGCAGAACCCACTACCTTTTTTATTCCAGCCTCACGGTACCTCCTGAAATTTAATGCAATGGCAAGGTTTATGAAATTAAAACATGCAATTAACAGAATTGCAAAACCGATTGTAGAGATAATTACAATGTTTTGCATTTCTTTCCAGACTCTCCTGCCACCGGCATAGCTGTATAATATTTGTTCCTTAAGAGGAAATAAAAAAAGTTCCTGATTCAGAGTTGTTTCCTGCGTTTTGATCAGGTTCTTTATCTTGTTTTCAACAAACCTGTAGTCAATATTGTTTTTGAGCAAAACCCAGGTAGCGTTAGCGGCAGACCCGGTTTCAAAGGCCCAGATATTATCAGTCAGAAATTTTTTAAAAGGAATTACAAAATCAAACTGCATTTTTGATTGAGAAGGAACATCTTTAAAAACGGCGGCCACTTTATAAACCTGTTGTTTACTTCCGTCTTTCATTATCAATGTTTTGTCAATGCAATCAGTGGTTTTAAAGAATTTGGATGCCATGCGTTCCGAGATGACAATTGAATTTATATCTCCCAGTACCTTGAGGCTTCCAGTATGAACGACATGAAATGAAAAGACATTAAAGAAATTGCTATCGGCATAGATTCCTTTCTCCTTAAATGTTTTATCTCCACTGATAAAGGAAAAATCCCTTTCAGCTACGCGAATTATCTCTTCAATTTCGGGAGCATTCACTTTCAATACATCCATGAGGGAAGCTGAGAGATATTCTTTCGGGAAACGGGCACCATTAAAATAGGTCACGTAGGCATCAACTGAATACAGCCGGTTGTAGTTATTATGGAACTTGTCATAACTATATACATTCCGAATATACAGCATTGTAATTATTGCACATAAAAGGCCAAATGTCAGACATACAAAATTCAGAACACTATAGGTTTTTCTGCGCCACAGGTAGCGTAATGCGATTTTGAAGAAACTTTTAATCATAAGGATGTAATTTATTTCATTGTACAAAAAGAGTCAATGCTGATTACATCCTCAAAACCGATATACAAACATGGTAATTATGCAGATGAAATTAATGAAATAATCTGTGAAGTGAAATTTGAATCATTTGTGATTGAGAGACCACCTTCAACCGATGGATCACCGGTAAAGTTGAAAGATAATTTTAATATAAGTCCAGTCATGTTGTAATGTTATGATAAAAATTATCTCGATAGCAAAGTCATGTTAGATGGCCGGGGGTTGTCAAGGTATGATGAAACTGACAAGAGAAAAAGTCACAATAAACGGACAGGAGTTGTCATGATATGATTAAGCTGTCCAAGTGGCGATAACATGTGGCAAAACTCTTGCTTGCGCATCGGAAGTCAAGGTACCAGGCCGAACTGTTTTACAGCTAACGGCCCGGCGGTTTAATTAGGTGCCGTCGGAGCCTGCCCAGAGCGTAGGCCCGCAGCCCTATTGACTTTGTCTCGGTAGCAGGATCAGTCCGGGTGCAACAAGATTTTATAAGTTGAAATGTGTTTAATAGCATAGACTTTGGGGGCTAATTACGAAATAGTCCGGGCTGCGGAAGCCAATTAATTAAACCGACCGAGTTAGGTTTAGGATTAATTTTAATACTGTCAGGCTGTATGAGAAGTTTATCGTTCAGTCCTTAGTCTCGTTATAGATGCGTGGAGGGACTGTAAACCTCATTTAATACCGTTGGTTTGAGCGACGGGTATGAGAGGGTAGCAAATGTGGTTTACAGTGAAGGGATTGCATCTCGGGAAATATTAACCTTGATAAAATCTAATTTTGTCTATGATTTTTTCAAACATGCGATTCCTAATTATTGCAGACAACGTTTAGTATAAGAATAGTAGCCGACTGCGTGGCACTTTTCTATCAAGTTACACGAAAGTTGTAGCGGGCTACACCCCTAGAATTTACTACTGTCAGGGCTGTTATTTTTATACATTGTTGGCTGTTGGGCGTTTCTATGACTTAATCTTCCAATAATTTTGTTAGCATTTTTCTTAAAATCCCATAGCTTTTTTTATTACTGCCATTTCTTCTTCTGAAGTCAGTATTTTTAATAATTCAAATGCAACATTTGGAGCTGTCTCAGGACAATAAGACGTAATAATATTACCATCAACTACAATTGGCTCATTCACAACATTCACACCAAATTCTTTCAGTTTTTTTTGCCAATATGTGTTTTTTAAGTGGTATGTAGTTGCTTTCCGATTCTTAAGAACTCCACTTTTTCCTAAGGGCAATGCCGCAGAACAAATTGTCGCAATGATTTTACCTTTTGCATTAAATTCCTTAATTAATTTTAAAAACCTTTCGTCATATGCTTCTTCATAAAAACCAAATTCCCCAAATCCACCAGGTATTGCTAAGGCGTCATATTCGTCAACGTTTATTTCTCCAATGGTTTTATCTACTATTACAGGTACATCAAAAGTGCTTATAACTTTATCCGTAAACCCACATGTATCAACGAACAAATTATGTCCATAATCATTTCTAGCCCAACCAAGAACATCTATAAAAACACTAAATTCCATAGTTTCAAATCCTTTTGCAAGAAACACTAATACTTTCTTATTTTGCATACTATTCATAATTATTAATTTGTTTAAATTCCTATTAGTTTTGCTATTCTCGCCTTACAGCCAAACGGCCCGGCGGTTTAATGAGTTGGCGTGAGCCTGCCCTATTGACTTTGTCTAGGCAGCAGGAACAGTCCGGGAGCAACAAAATTTGATAAGTTGAAATAAATTTGCTCGCATAGACTTTAGAGCGGCGGACGAACTCGCCGCAGGCAACCGAGGAGCGCGCTCCAGCGGGCGACGAGCACATCGAATCCATTGCGCAGCAATGGTGAGATAATTAATCAAAGCCGAGTTAGGCACAGGTAGTTTTTGTTTGTCAATACTTAAGCCCGTAAGTAATTTTAAATATGTAACCAAATACCAACGCCATAGCCTTCTTTTGTTTTCTTTTGCAATTTGCCCGAGTTGGTTAAAGAGTCTTACAAACGCGTTTTGGTAAATAAACTTCGCGAAACCTTCAACTTTAAAGGCGCTCCAATTCAAATTTATGTTATGGAAAAGTAGATAATTGCTATCTTTTAATCAGAGTTATCAATATTACTCCGTTTGCTGCTTTTGAACCATAAATGGCAGCATCGGAACCTTTAAGAATATCTATAGATTTAACCAAACGAGGATCGATAGCATCGAGAGTATTGTCAGCATTGAGCAACAATTCAACGCCGTCAACAAGCACCAATGGATCGCTTGAAGCATTAATTGTGCCAATACCTCTGATTGTAATTTTTTTCCCTACCACCTGAACACCTGGAATCTCTCCCTGAATCATTTGATAAACATTTTGATAAGATGCATATTTAGTATTTTGTCCATTTATATTACCAACGCTGGTTGCCAGGTCTTTTTTTCGAGCATAACCATAGCCGATATTTACTACTTCATTATCTGGATTTTCTTGTTTCACTGTTTCTTCTTGAATTATTATATTATTAAGTTTGAAATTGATTAAAGTTCTACCATTGATTACTTCATTCATAAGACCGCCTGATAAATTGAGAATAGATATTATAGCTGCATCGGCCTTTATTTTAACCTTATACATACCGTTATTGTCGGTAATAACATCAGTACTTTTGTTGTCAATTAACACCATAGCGCCAGATATAGGCTTGTTGTTAATATCGAGAACCTGTCCAGTAATGTAATATTTCTTTCCTGACTTTTGAGCAAAAGAGCTAACGGATGAAGTAATAATAAAAATTGATAATAGTAATATTGTACTTTTCATAGCTTGAGTTGTTTTAAATTATTAACAATAAATTTCATTATATTATATGACTTTTATTGTATTAAAACGCATATTTCTTTCGCGTTAAAGAAATTAATTACAGAATAATTAACATTTAAAAGAACACCGACCCTTATTCTCTAATGTGATTTTTCTGAAATAAAAGGTAATTAACCTAGTCCAAATGTAAGAACTTGTTTTATAACACTCAAAACTACATCTTAAAATCAGGATGCAATCCTGATACCCAATCATTTTGTTTGTATCAATCAAGTTGCAATTGACTCTCATAAAGAACACGGTTTACATTGCCTTTAAACCCTAAAATTCACAAATTAAATTTGCTAATCACCTATCAAGTCTTACTGATTGAGAACTTTATCTAAAAGCAATAGTTCTAATAAGCCTTACAATTTATCGAACGATTAAAAGTCACATTTGACAAGTATCATAAAGAAGCTATTATCCACAAGCATTATTTATCAAACAAATTCAAAATTATCATGCGTGTATATCCAACTGTACCTAAGTTTTGTATTTTATGAATCACAGAATCGATGTGCAACCTGCTTGTCCCTAACCGGCAGTTTGGTTAGTTGGCGTCTGCGTCGAGGTGCCACAGGATTTTATAAGTTGAGATGATTTTTCTCTCATGGACTTTGGGGGCTATTGACGAAGCAGTCCGGGTTGCAAAAGGCAACCGAGTCCCGCATAAGCGGGACGAGCTCGCCGCAGGCAACCGAGGAGACCGCTCCAGCGGGCGACGAGCTCATCGAATCCATTGCGCAGCAATGGTGAGATAATTAATTAAAGCACATATGATAAAAGCATAGTCTCAGGTACATTACCAAAATAAATTAGTAACTTATTGTTGCCAAACAAAATACGAGAGACTATGCAAAC
>Ga0302161_10000313_pt1 | contig 12863 bp, 15 predicted proteins | sample I_Fen_E2_1_FD_193498 | JGI IMG/M metagenome (GOLD analysis project Ga0302161, IMG submission 193498) | Peat permafrost microbial communities from Stordalen Mire near Abisko, Sweden - I_Fen_E2_1 | ecosystem: Environmental > Terrestrial > Soil > Wetlands > Permafrost | place: Sweden: Abisko...
GTTCCATAAGGACTTACAAGAGAAACTATATACTCAAAAGTTACACCTGCAAGTGGAAGAATAAAAGTAGATTTAAAACCTTTTATTTTAGACCCAATAACTGCATCGATTAAAAATGGTAAATAAAAAACTATACTGAGTCCTGCTAAAACTAAGTATTCAGTCCAATCACCAATATCTGGAACACCTTTAAATGAAAATAAAACTGTAAAAATCAAAACTAATAAAGGCAAAATCATCCCTTTGACATTTTTATTTACCTTGTAGAAATGAATAATAAATATTGGAGCAATCCATGATGCAATAGGAATCACATATTTTCCATTAAAGAATAACAGAAGGGAACCACCTATAACTAGCCATATATAAGAACCTTTTTCTTTTAATACCCCATTCTCCATTAGGTTAACCATATCCTTTCATAAAAGCAATTCTTAATTTTATTCTTATTTTAATTCTAATTTGCTATTCTATATTATACATAAATTAAACAAAATTTACCACGTAGTCTTTTATATGGTAAATTGTTTGTTTTAATTCATTATCCAAATTCAGTAAAGTTCACATTTACTTATGGTACGGTTCACCGTATTAGCAACAAGTGATAGTAAACTGTATCTGGATAAATTATTCCATGCCATTTGTATCTATATTTTTTATACCACAACTTGCTAGTATAATACTTAGCACAATTGATGTTATAATAATTCTACACTATAAATTCAAAAAATCCTGCAAGGAAAAGTAAGAGTCAAAATTTTATATTTGGCTTCTATAACTTTCTCTTTGCTGTTCAACTTCAATTGTACATTATAAATTATTAATTTCAACATGTATATTTAGATTTTCATTTTGAGGCAGCTGCTACAACAAAATCTTTAAATATTTTAGCAGATGGGTTGATATAACCATTCTTCAGCCACCCCATATGAATAGTCCTGTAGCAGTGAGGTTCTTTTATTCTAAGTACTGACAATTCATTTGTTATTAAATTGGGTGTATCTGGCACGATAGAAATACCTAACCCTGCACCGACAAAACCAGTCACTACCATACTGCTCTCATTAGGCTGTATTATAGTCTTTGGGATAATACCAGCCTTTCGAAAAACAGAACACATTTTATTTGCTATTCTTTCAGAAAAAAACGCAAAAGTCTCATCTTTCAAATCTTTTAGCATTACTTCTGATTTGTCAGCAAGCTTATGATTCTTAGGTACTATTACAACAAGTTCATCATTTTTTATGGGAACTGACTCTATTTTTTCATACATTTCAATATTTTCAAATTCATCATAAAATCCCAAGTCAAATTTACCGTCCTTTAACCCTTCTAAAATATTAATAGTTGAATCCATCCCAAATTCAAATTTTATATTTGGATTTTCCTTTAGGAAGTCGCTTATCATTGCAGGAATAAAATGTGTTCCAATAGTATAAAGTGATGAAATGGAAACTGTTCCTGTCATAGGATTCATTGTATTTTGTAATTCCTTGATACCTTCATTAATTTCGTTTATTGCAGCTTCTGCATGCTTTAAAAACATACTGCCAAAGCGAGTTAGTTTTATATTCCGCCCACTTTTTTCAAATAAAGGTACTTGCAATTCTTCCTCTAATTTTGAAATTGCCTTGCTTAAAGCTGGCTGTGTTACTAAAAGTAAGTTAGCTGCTGTAGTAAAATTTTGTGTTTCTGCTATGACTTTAAAATATTCTAATTGCTGCCAATTCATAATATTCCTCCTTAGTTTATAATTTTTAAGCTTAATTGAACAAGTAGGGTAACCATCCCTACTTAATACTCAAAACCGCAGTTACAAAATTGCTATGCTAAAATATAGCAAATTCAACCGTGTGTAGATTATTTGCCAAATCTAACTTTAATAAAACATAATGCAAGTAAAAGTCAATTTATTAAATAGTCATAAGTATCTATAACTTTTGTTCATAGATTTAATGAAAAATTTGAATTAGACACCTTACAATTTTGATGATATTATTATGTTACTTTATAAATTAACTTTAAAACTTAATAAATCAATTATAAAATTCATTCATATATTTGTCAAAAATATATGGTGGTTTATTAAGATAAAATAATTTTCAAATGCCTAGTCAATAATAAATGATAAGGTAAAATTAAAATGTTTCTTTAATGAAAGGAGAAAAATTATGAATGAAGTAATCCAAAATATTTTAACAAGAAGAAGTATAAGATCCTATACGGAAGCTCAGATTTCTGATACTGATTTAAATACGATCTTAGAAGCTGCAAAATTTGCTCCAAGTTATAGGGGAACTCAAAGCTGGCATTTCACAGCAGTGCAGAATAAAGAGAAAATCAATCAGCTAATTTCTGTAATAAAAGAAGCCTTGCAAGATTCTCCTGTAGAGCAATTTAGAAAGATGGGTAATATACCTAACTTCAATCCCTTCTATAACGCTCCTACTATAATCATCGCAGCTTGTGATAAAAACTCACCAGAAAAGGAAGCAGACTCTGCTGTATCACTAGAAAATATAATGCTGGCTGCTCATTCACTTAATATTGGTTCATGCTGGATATCATCTTTAAGTATCGTTCGAGATGATCCTAAGGTTATAGGTATACTTTCAGAGCTTGGTATTCCAGAAAATTATGCTATATTGGGTACTGCTGCTTTAGGTTTTAGCAGTAAAGGCGGCCCAAAGGCTGCGCCTAGAAAAGAAGGAACTGTTAATATTGTAAAATAAATTGTGAAGCTTAAAGAAAGTTATTATCACTTATCACTGGATAAAAGAAATATGCGTAAACCATATACTTTTATCCAATTTTTAGTTTCGCATTTATTTATGGTACGGTTCACTCTTCATTATCCTAAACCTGATTCAGTATTTTTGGAATCTCTGAAATATTTTTTAGGAATAGGTACAAAAAACATATACAAACCAATGCCAATATAGAAAAAATAATAATTTGTGGTACATTATTAGAACCTGTTTTTTGCATTGTAAAAACCATTAAAGATGCAATATTGATAGCTGTTAATCCATCAAAAATCAACATCTTTATATATCTCTATAGTTTTTTCCACTTAGCATTTCTTCCCTTACCTACAACTTCTATTTCCCTTTCATTTAATAGAACATTTTCGATTTTCGCACCATTCTTTATATGTTAAATCAACTTCTATTGTTTCCCTTTGTTCTTCGGGAACAAATAATGAAAATATGAAATATTAGAATATGAAAAAGCACCAGTTCATACTGTAAATTAATTTTAGGCAATAAAAAAGGAATATCTTATTTTTTCTCCTTAAAATCTATTCTATTGTTTTATTCCAGTATGTTTTATTATTTATTGAATTAGAGTTAATTTGTTCTTTATCCCAAGCTATATCTTTATGTTTCAATTTAGCTGGCACACCTAGAATAGTACAATTGTTAGGAAATTTATTTTTCACCAAACTATTAGCTCCAATAATACTTCCGTCACCAATTTCACTTCCAGAAAGTATTGTGCATTTTATTCCTAACCATACATGATTTCCTATAATAAGAGAACCATTTTTATTAATTTGTTTATTAGTATTAATATCAAAAATTGGATGTCCATCATTATTCGAAATTGTTACAAGTTGTGATGCCATACAATCCTTTCCTATCTCTACTTTTCTAAAATTATCACTAATCAAAAAACATATAGCACTAAATGCACTATTTTTTCCTATTCTTAAACTGCTGTTATTTTTACTAGTTATCTTACACTCCTTTCCCATTGAACAGTTAGAATCTATATCTATACTACTACTAAAACACTCTATCTTATTATCTTTTCCTATTGAGCTTTCAAGACCTATACTTATGCTGCTATCAGTACATTCAATAATGCTTTCTTTTCCAATTGAACTTCTAGAACCAATATTTATGTTACTATTAATACACTCTATTATACATTCTTTTCCCATGGAACTTTCAGTACCCATAGTTATGCTACTATTAGTACAAAATATTTTAGTGTTTTCACCTAGATTACATTTTGAACCTATATTTAATGTACTATTATATCCTAAAAATTTATCTTTGTTCCCTGTATGCCTTTTATTGGGTTACCATATATGTCTATATATTCTTCATTTTTCTCAATTTCGATTGGCTTATGCAATATATATAAGTAATCATTTCCTTCTAAATAATCATTTTCTATTAAAAAGCCTTCTATTTCTTTCTGATACTCTGTTGCAACAAAAACATAATAATTTTCTTTATTTCCTTTTAAAATCTCAGGTAAGGCAACCTTAGTCCCATAAAATTCAAAATTCATTTCATATGCTTCATCATCAATATATGTATATACTAATTCATTTTTATTTAGTAATAAATTATATAGACTTTTTCCTTTTGGATCTGCACTCCAAATAATAACTTTTCTTTCATTTAAATATTGCTTCAGCTTGCTTTAAAATTTCCTATCTATGGTCTCCCTTAATTTTTTCTAACTCATTAAAAGTTAAATATTCACCATAAATTCCTCTCCCACTAACCAAACACCCCTCAACCCCTTATGTTTCCAACACATATTTAACTATGTACCTATTTTTATAGTTAAATATTAAACTTTAAACATAGTTACCTAAGATAAATATATTCCTATGTTTCTTAGATAAAAAGTTACATATGAAAATTTGAATATACTTTCCTATAAACATAGTTAAATATAAAAATACTTTCCTTTTATAATATTAACCTTAGAAACATAATTAATCCTTTCTACAGCTCCTCATAATCATACTCTCTGCCCTCAAAATTATTAAACCTAAGCTTTGGCTTCTCTCTAGTTACTGCATTATCCTTCTTAGAAAACTTAAATTCCTTGCCACAAGAAATCTTTGTATATCCCCCTCTAGTAATTCTGTTGTGTCATGATTATTATAGCTTTCCTTCTTGTTAAGACTTATGTCATTTATCCGAAATCATATTGGCTTTATCAAGTCCATTATTCACAAGAATAGCGTATATGGTACCATCTGCTTTCATTTCATTAATTTTTTCATTAAATGCATGTAATAATGTTGTATCATTTTTTCTAATTGCTATTCCTACAGTTCCATATACTTCGGGCGTATAGTCTTTTATCATTCTTAAAAAAAGATTTTTGTCTTTTAATAAAGAATATTTTACAATAACAGAATCAACTATGCCTGCATCAATTTTATTTCTATTTACAGCATTTAATACGTCAGCTGAAGTTTCGTAAATTACTATATCTTTTATCAAGTTATCTTTCTTCCACTTTTCTGCCAACGTCACAAATACTGTTCCTTTTTCTACTCCAATTATTGCATTTTTTAAATCACTCTTAAAATTAATTTTTGAAAATGTTGGAACTACGATAGCTTCTGAGCCTTTATATAAAGGCTCAGTAAATGATACTAACTCTTCACGCTTTGGAGTTATATATATTCCACCTGCTGAAATATCTATACTACTATCAGTATTTAATCTTTCTAATAAATCTGAGAATGGTGATTCCTTCATTTCAACTTTATTAATTCCAAGCCGCTTTGCAATTTCACTTATTATATCAGCATCAATTCCTGTTATCTTATTTGTCTTAGTATCTAAATAAAAATATGTAATATCATTTAATGGTGAGACAATAGTTATTTCTCCTTTTCTTTTTATCTCTTCCAATGTATCCTTTTCCGTTTGGTTATTTATTGTTGTAGTTTTACTCTTATCTATTGAAGTGGCACCTTCAAGTATCATTGCTATAAAATTTATAATAACAATTAATATTAATAATTTTCGTAGTATTCTTCTCATATAAATCTCCTTTAAGCTTATTATTAAAATTTACAGAATCTCCTACTGCATCACATAAAATAAAGCAGTAGTCTTATTTCATACTACTGCTATTTTGCTATAAAGTATTAATTTTTAAACATACTAATTGAATTAATTTCAACTTTTACTATTCCTATAAGCAACAGACCTAGTAATCATCATAGTATTTTCTTCTCCAGGAAAATACACTGGATTTATTTTAGTTTCATTGTATAAATCAATTGCATCTATAACATCTAATGCTAACTCTTTAAAACTTATCATCCCATACATTCTTGGTGGAAGAATATAAATAGGTTTATTAGGATTTGAGTCTTTTACCATCTTTTTTACAGACATTATTAGATGAGGACAGCATACAATGATATCAAATTCAGACATTTTCTTATTTGCTAATATAAATGGAGCAAATTCAATACAATAATCGTTTTGCATGTTATTTTCAATTATTTCCTTTTCAACTCTACTAGATAGAACACTTGAAGAGAAGCCACCACCACAGCATAAAAGAATTTTTATCATTTTTAAACCTCCATTTCACAATATTAATAAATACACATTGATATTAAAAATAAAATATTATATCTTTTCAGGAAATAGCTTGTCTTTATAATAAGAGTCTGCTTGATATATTGCTCCTAATGGATTATGTGCTAAAACCCTATCTTTTACTGCAAAAACGGTTATTGGAGCTTCTGAATATTTTATAAACAAAGAATCATGTCCAACACATAACCCCAAAAGAATATTTAAATCTGTTTTAGCCTCATTCAAAAAATTTGCCTGACCTATCGGATTACACATTGGAACATTTGATTGTATATCAATAAAATCTTTTGATATACCTCCATTTTTACAAATTACAGAATTCACAGTAAATCCATTGTAACTAAGAACTTTACTTAAAATCTTGGCTTCGTTAGATAAGCCAATACAAAATGCAATTCCTATATTTTTATACTGACACCTTTTAGCAAAATCAATTGTTTCCTCTAATCTTGTCTTTTCGCAATATCCTTCACTCACAACTAATGCTGATGCTTTAGCAATTTTAAAATTTTCTTCATCTTTATAAATTTCTTTGATATGTTTCATTTCATCATCAAGACTCGGACAATTTTTAGGTGCTTTATCTAGTTCTTTTTTATTACAAGCATGAATAGAACATAACGCACAATTATACATAAAAAAACCTTCTTTCATACAATTCTTCCAGTTATCCACATATCATATTGCATTTTATATTATGCGAATTAATAGTACTTCTTCAATATTTTTAAGTAAATATTCTTTTATAGAATAACTTCACAAATCTTATAAATTACAGCACCAATTCCTAAGACAAGAGTTATTCCCAAAAATATCTTTGTACTGACTTTTGCTTTCTTTTCTTCCTTCAATGTTATAATTAATTCAATAATACTAAGTATACATATCATAATCCATATTATATTTTCAATATTTTTGAAGATTTGTGAACTTACAACAAGTATACAGTTAACTATAGGGTAGCTATTAATAAATTTCTGTTTGATTCTCATATACCCCTCTTTCTTTTCACTCATGGATATAAATTCTATTATTAATTGATTATAACATATTTTGTAAATACCATACTATTCAATTTTCAAAGAACACTTATGTCACATTCTCTACATATTGAGTAATATTTTAGAATTACGCCAAAAAAAATACCACAAATTCATTTCTGAATAATGCGATATTCTATAATTACTATTTGTTAATCAATATTCCTATATGAAGCTAATCTTCTTTCTAAGGTTTCTGTATGAAGCTCAAATAGATTATTATCATAGTCATAAAAATATATAGAATAACCTTCACATGGCACTCTCTCTCTAGGTTGCTTCAATTCTAAATCAAGAGCTTTAATCTTTACTAAATAACTATCTACATCGGAATCTGATATTTTAAATGCTACATGATGGTAAGTTCTGTTAATCGTATTTATATCTTCCATAACAGCTATCCATTGACCACCAATTATAAAAAAGCGTTCCCTAAATAAGGAATGTTTTTTCTCTCCACTATAATAAACTTCTTCAGCATTAAATATTTTTTTAAATAATTCAGTAGTTTTATATATATTTTTGACAATAAAAGTAATATGGCTTACACCTTCAATCATATATGCACCTCTCTACATTTCTTCATTTCATAAAAGTAATATTACTCAAATTGTAGCATATTTACCAAATACCGCATTATATAGTTTTCTATAACACAAAAAAATTATATAAAAATCGAAAAGATTTGACTCAAATTGAATATCTAAATCAAATCTTAGCTTCATAATTTTTATTTTTCTATCTGTCTACTTGATAGAGTCCAGTTGTTCATCTTATTTTACTCTGTTCATTATTGTTTGTGCAGGTACTTTGCATAAATTCAAAATAGTTATATAACTTTAACCTTATTTATATATTTCTCTGGATTTGGTAAACTTATAATTACACCATTTTGAAGTTTTAAATTTGTATTTTCTATAGGATTTACATTATTAATTAGGTTTATTCCAATAGCATAAAATGCCTCAGATAACTCTTTTATATCTTCAATAACAGTACCAGACATAATTCCTTTATCAATTAATTCTTTAGCTTCGACACTCCCATTAATTCCAAAAATCGGTATAAATTTTGATTTATTGCCTATGTTATATCCATATTTTTGAAGTGCTTCAATAGTACCTATTGCCAAATCATCATCATTGGCAATTATCGCCTCAATTTTGCTACCATATGTTAGGAATATATTTTCAATATTACTTTTAGCTACTTCTCTACTCCAATCCGTAACTACCGATTGAAGTTTCTCTGTTTTTATTCCAGAATTCTCAATTGTTGAAATAGCGCCTTGTGTTCTTTGATTTGCTATTATATCACTCTTGGGACCGCTCACAAGAACATATTGTAAAATACCATCTCCATTTTTGTCTATAATAGTTTTATTATTCCATGAATCTCTAACAATTCCACCTTCAACCTCACCTGCTTTTTTAGAATCAGGCAATACAAAAGCAACTTTGTCATAATCTTTTGAAACTTTTTTTACTACCTCTGGATCAATATCAAACAGTATTAAAGGAATATTTTGGGATTTGGCTTTTAAAATAAAATCTCTTACAGAATTTTCTCTTGGATCTGCTACCATAGATATAACCAGATCTACTTTGCTTTTAAGTAACGAATCTAATATTTCATTTTGTATACTCACATTATTTTTGGCATCAAAGACAGAAACTTTAATTTGATATTCTTTTTGAAGATTTTCTAATTCTTGTTTAAGTTGCTGAATAATAGCATTATCTAAACTAAATAATATTACTCCAACGTTAATTGGTGCCCTACTATTAGAACTAGAAAATGTTTTAATTTGAGTATTAATTATTAATGCAAAAACTATTAATATAACCAAAATCGACTTAATTGTTTGTCTTAATATTTTCATTTTAACCCTCAACTTTACTTTAAATAATATATACTAGTATTAGGTTGCATATAAATACAAAATTTATTCTCTTAACAGCTCATTTTTTCTAGTCTATCTGATATATATTTTGGCAGGTAACTGTGACCATTGCAGTTAATATGCTATTATTCAATTTTCAAAGCTCCAAATGTACTAAGTAATTCGTCGAATCTACATATTGCATAACTTAGAATTGTGCAGTACTTAAATATAAAAAATACCGCAAATCCATTCTGATAAGCCCCTTTAAGGTAGACAGATTAAAAAAATAAAAATCTGTTGATTGAAAGGGTGCATATCATTCTGAATAATGCGGTATTTAAGTTTTATTATTTATTCTTTGTTTATATTTCTCTTTGATATATACAATTTTTGTGTGTTATCCACTCCAGCATAGAATACTTCCGAAATTTCTTTTATATTTTGCTTATTTAATTCTGACTTTAACCATTCTTTATCTAGCCCAATATTTTTTAAATTTTCATCTATTACAATTCCGTCAATTATTATATCCTTATCAATGCCTGAACTAGTTACCTTAACTTTCATATTATAAGGTGTAAGTGGTTTTTTATCAGCTTTCGGCAGTACAGATAATTCCCCATCTGTTTCCATTATCGCAAATTCTACATCAGCTAAATGAAACATATTTTTTTCTCTTAGTTTCATCATTAATTCATTAATTGTTAATTTATTTTCTTTCATATTCTTCTCTATTATCTTACCATTTTTCACTAAATTTATTGGTTCAGAATTTATTATTTTTCTTATTTTTAAACTTTTCATGCTTAAATATCCCGTTACAATTGTAAGAATACAAAATAAAATTAATGCAGTTATGGCTGATATTGCTCCAAACTGTTTATCAACAACTGCAGAAGCAACTATTGATCCCATTGAAACTCCCATAATAAAATCAAAGAAATTCATTTGAGAGATAAGTTTTCTTCCAATGCTTTTAGTTATAAATATTGCCAAAATATATACTCCAACGCATTTTATTATTGTCATTAACAAAACTTTTTCCATGTACTTAGCGTCTCCTTCTATATCTAATTTAGAAATTAATCAAGTAATGTTATTATCCACATTTAATTATTTTATATTCATTCACAAATCAATATTAATTATTGAATAAGTTGAAAGTAATATAAGCTCAATATTTGTAAATGCCGCATTATTCAATTTTCAAAGAATGTTTTATATTTTACTACACCAAATAATAGTATTATGAACTATCTAAGGATAATTAATTTTTCCCAAGTCATTTTTAGCTAACGTATTCTCTATACGTTAGACGAACTGCTATTCCTGTATCATCAAACTTATATGTTGTACCAGAAATCGGCTCCTTACCTTCATATACATTCATTCCTATTGTATAAATAGCTTTTGCTATTTCAGAAAGGTCCTGAAAAACTGAACCTGCCATAAATCCCTTTTTTATCAATTCTTGAGCCTCTGGTGTTGCGTATATTCCAACAACTACTATTGTTTTTTTCTTATCCCCTAAATTATATCCATACTTTTGTAAGGCCTCAACAGCACCTATCGCCATTTCATCATTATTTGCAAGTATTGCTTCCATTCCTGTACCATACTGTAAAAATAATGCGCTAGTATTTTCTCTAGCTAATTTCCTCTCCCAGTTAGCGATACTTGACGTAAGCTGTTTAGTTTTTATTCCTGCATTTTCAATAGTTGAAATAACAGATTTAGTTATTTCTTGAGCTCCTTTATTAGTTTGTTGACCACGTAACATAGCGTATTCCAAAACTCCATTACCATTTAAGTCTATCGCCTCTCTATTAGTATTCCATAAATTAACGATAATTTTACCTTGTAACTCACCTGACTCGCTCGCATTTGTTCCAACATAATAAGCTCTTCCATAGAGTGGGGCTAATGAAACTGGCTCTCTATTAAAGAAAATAATAGGTATTTTTTTGACTAAGCCTTCCAATAACTTCCGGTGCAGCGGTTGTATCAACTAGATTTACTAATAGAATATTTTGTTTTTTTCTTGATAGATTGTCAAGGATTTCATCTTGTATTACTTGATTTCCTTTACTATCATAAAAATTAATTTTAACTTTTTCTTCATTTTGGTTTTGAATATCTTCTAGGCTTTGTTTAACTAAAGAAATATATTTATCTTCATAATTAAATAATACTATGTCAATTATTACAGGCTTTTGGCTTAATCCACTTGTTTGAGCGTTAACTTTTCTAATGTTATATTCTGATATAATTAAAAATATAATAACAATACACTCTAAAAGAGCCAATATTCTCTTTATCATTTTAATTCCTTACTTTCTAACTTAATGAGATTATTATCAGCTTTTTTAATCAATAATATTTATTAGCCATAAAAAATACCGCAAATTCATTTTTTATTGAATAATACGGTAATAATTTAGTATTCTATTTTAAATATTTTCTATCTGTTTACTTCCTAGAATTACATATGTTGCGGATTCGATTTAGTTGATTCTCTAATGAATCAATGACTTTATCATAATTCTCTGTTTCTACTTCATTAAATTCCAATGTAACTATTTTGGGATTTGTGCGATTAAGAACCCACTCTAACAATTTGTAATCTTCTTCTTCCATAGCCTGATGCGTATCCATTGGAAAACCATTTGTATCATAACCTGAACCGTTTGTATGAATTTCTATAACATGTTCAAGTGGTAACTTTCCAATATAATCATAAACATCCCATCCTCGATATTTTGCTGTAAGCTTTGCATGTGTTATATCAAGCAAAAAAGATACATCATTTTCAATTATTACTTTACAAACTTGTTCTGTCATTATATAAGGATAAAGGTCAAATACCTTGCGGTCATGTGGTGTATCTGGGGAATTTTCAAGCAGTAATGGTACTGATAAATTCTTTTTAAAAAACTGAATTTGTTCAGACATGCGTTTGTATATATCTTCTTCCGTCATTCCTGCAACCATATCCTTAGACCTTATAGCAAGATGAAGGCCGTAATGAGGTGAATCACACTTTTTTATAATACTATTTGCAGAATTAAAATCAATCTTTTCTATATCATTCATTCCTGTATTTTCAAAATAACCCAAACCATGTACTAAAATTGGCCGCATTGAACGCATCGTTTTAAAATCATTATTAAAATTTCCATACCCAAATGATTTAATATAATCTATTTTTACCGAATCTTTCTCTATAAGAATTTTTAATGCTTTTGACCAATTACATCCAATATCCATATCTAAATTCCCCCTTCACATACCTGAGATGTATTCCACTATATCAATACTATAATTAACTTATAAACCATTTTGTGTAATATAGACTCATTATATCATACTTTGTAAAACCGTATTATTCAATTTTCAAAGAACACTTTTATTTTTACTACGTACTTTCCACATAGAATTAAATCGCTAAAAGCGACGGCTTGGTTTGGTGATTAAATCAAAGTTTTATGGAAAAAATAAGAAGTGAAGTTCTTTCTCAAGGAACTTCACTTCTCACATTTTACACGCCTTTTAAAGGAGTGATAA
>Ga0302161_10000316_pt1 | contig 12820 bp, 12 predicted proteins | sample I_Fen_E2_1_FD_193498 | JGI IMG/M metagenome (GOLD analysis project Ga0302161, IMG submission 193498) | Peat permafrost microbial communities from Stordalen Mire near Abisko, Sweden - I_Fen_E2_1 | ecosystem: Environmental > Terrestrial > Soil > Wetlands > Permafrost | place: Sweden: Abisko...
GCAAGCGGGCAGAAGGCGATGAAAATTATAATTGCAGCCTACTCGTTTATTGAGTTAGGAAAATTGCATAATGTATTCAAATAAGGATGGATAGCAGCATGTTTATTACTTTTATTGCACAAACTGTTTTTAACCCCTTTTTTAGTTCATAATATGCCATGCAACATCTTGTTCAATATGAATTCAGAAAAGCAATTATTTCTTCACCGAACTTTGCAATTTTCTGATCACCGAATCCTTTGATGCTCACCAGCTTCTCAATTGAATCAGGTCTGACTTTCACCAGTGTGACTAACTCTGAATTACTGCAAATCATGTATGCCGGCAAATTAAGCGCATTTGCCCTGGATTGCCTCCAGATTTTAAAATTATCAAGTATTTTCTGCTCCTCCTCGTTTAAAACCGTATCAATGGGATAGTTAATCTTGGATAATTGACTGGTCAGGGGTTCCCGTGATGTCTTCTGATCATAAAAGACCAGTATCGACCAATAATTGATCTGGGCATTTATAAGCTGGCAACTTGTTTTTTTTACTGATACAGTCTCCAGAAACTGATTTAATTCTTCCTCATCTTTTTGCAAATGTTCCTTAGTCAGTCTTATATTAAATACTTTCAATTTCATAAATCAATATTCTTTCAGTTTATCTAAATACGACATTTGTCTTTTGCTTCTTGCCTTTTTCTTTTTTGTCTTTTCGGAGCTCTGAACCCTGTGTTCTTTACTCTGCACCCTGTGCTCTTTGCCCTGTGCCTACTTAAGGTCCATATCCTCAATCGGACTCCTGATTACTACAAGATTACGTCTGCTTACATGGGTGTAAATCTCAGTGGTCCTTGTACTTCTGTGACCCAACAACTCCTGTATGTACCTGATATCCAGACCGCTTTCGTGTAGATGCGTGGCATAACTGTGTCTCAGGCTATGAACTCCTACTTCCTTCTTAATCCCTGCTCTCTCAAGTGCTTGCTTAAATACCCGGTAAACACTCTCCGAAGAATACCGTCCTCCTGACTGACCCTCAAAAAGATACTTCACCGGATGGAAACCATCAAAATACTCATCAATCTTCTCCCATACTTTCTTCGATACAGGAACTATCCTGTCTACGCGTCCCTTCCCTTCCTTAACATGCAACACTCCCCTGTCATGGTCAAGATCATTCAGCTTTATATTTGTAACCTCCGATCTCCTCAAACCACACGAATATATCATCCATAATAAAACCTTGTGTTTGGTGTTCCTCGTCGCATTAAGTATCCGTTGTACCTCTTCCCTTGAAAAAACCTTTGGCAAGGCCCTGCTTTTTCTTGGTCGCTCAAAAAGCTGAAGATCAACATGGCTCCTTCCTGATATCCTGTAAAATATCTTGATGGCAGAGATCATCTGATTCTGATAAGATTTCGAATATCCATTGACTATAATAAAATCATGGATAAACTCCGAAACCTCATCCATTGAAATTATCAGAGGATCTTTTTCATGGAAATACTTAAAAAACAACTCCAGAAGCGCCAGATAAGATTCGTTAGTCCTTTCACTGTAACGTACCTCATCGAGATATCTCCTCGTCAGATCAAGACCCTCAATCGCCTTCCCTTCCAATGCCCTGCTACGTATCTCCTCTCCCTTTTCCTTCCTTGCATTCTTCAAATCCAGGGAAGGTGATGATTTAATTGTTCTTACCTCAACGCCAAGCGAAGTGAAATAATCAGAAAGCGAGTCTCCTGTCAAAACTGACCATGGTAAAAGAAATTCTCTTTCAACTTTGTCATAATAATATCTGCCATAAGATTTGATTTCTTCAATCCATTCACTGTTGTATTGCCCTGTAAACCTTATCCTAAGCCTTCCATCCTGTTCGTTTATTCTGAATTCAACCGGACTAGACCTTTGGCGGTCAACTACTTTTTCAATTATTCTCGCGGCTGGAATTATATCTTCATCTTTTGCTTTCTGTTCAGGTCTGCGAACTGGTATTTCTTTATTCCTTCCGGAAGTTTGAATTTTGGTGATTTCCTCCGGGACTGTAAAGCCTTCCGGTTCATTGTCTTTTGTAAGATCAGAAATATCTATCTCTGCCTTTTCCCTGAAAACAAGAAGAATCTCCTTGAGCGACGCTTCATTATCATCAGTATACCAGCTTTTGTGGGTGTTGCTGTACCGGCTTCCGTTAACCTGCCGTACTAATGCAGAAAGAATCTCATCGTATCCGAATGAGATCAGGATGCGCCATGTACCCCGGTGGTACACCCTTCTTAGGATAATCTTTTTTTTCATTGCAGCGAGTAAATAAATAGCACAAAGGAAAGATACTAAAATTCAGCGACAGAATCAATATAGGAGAAAGGAGAAAGTATGTCTGGGTCTTTGACACGCTATCGCCCCGTCAGTCACATAAGTATTATATCATTAATACGCAGATATATAAACTAATACAATGCTTTTACTGACTCTCACGATCACAAGTCATATTAAAGTTAAACAATTAAATTGAATTGACTCTTCGTTTTTCATAATTAATCGGTTAAATCCGGAAAGCTCTTTTAAAAGGTAGATTTAAGCCGGAGCAAAGCGAAAAATTCTGTAAATACTTTTGGTCTGAGAGAATTTTGAACAGATATAAATGAAAAAGCTGCCCTTATGCGGCAGCCTTTCTAAATAAATTTACATTGATCAGAGATCTTAATTTTTACATTTTGCTCTTGTGTAATTTTGTAATCTGTTCAGGAGTAAATTTGTCTACTTTTTGAATCTTTGCCGTTAACTGTGCATCTTTTGGTAACATCTGACGGACATCTTCTTCAGATTTCCCGGTCAGGAATGCATAGGCAGTATGGTCACCTGACATACAACCAAATTCAAATTTCGACAGAAATGCATCACCTTTGCCTTTCATATCATCTAATGTTTTAAGGCATTGTTCGGGTGTGTGAGTAGTCTGTACATAATATACGTTCGTCTTAACGCTGGTGGCCGCTGGTTTAGTTTGACTGAAAGAAACCAGGCAAAGCGACATAAGAACTACTGATGATAAAAGTTTTAACGTCTTCATAATTTCATAATTTAAAGTTTAATACACTGAATAAAAAAACAGGGTCAAAAAATCTTAAACACTAAAATCGATAGATTTGTTCGACAAGATATTTTTTTATTGATTTTCCGTAGAACCTGCTAAGCGGATATAGATGAGATATAAGAACAAAGGACTCATTCTTATTTTGATAAAAGATTACTGAATCGATTTAGTATTTGGTATAAAAATGACTTACACAGACGCTGCAAACTGCCTTACCGATTTTAGCGCACTTCTTTCGAGCAGAATTTTCAGCCTCACAGGCAAAAATATTTCCTGCAGTTTCCGATTTGTCCATTTTTTCACAAACAGATACCTGCTTTGAAGTGCAACCCTCTTCTGTCATCTTTCCTTCAAACAGGTGATATTCTTCCGTATCTTTCTTCTTTTTTAAGGTGTATGCTTCCATGATGAATAATTCTGAAATATTATGACCTTAATTGGAATTATATGAAATTACTCTCCAATAAGCTAATATAAAGATTATTTATGAACCACCAGTGTCCGGCAGAAACCTGAAAAGCTTTTATTCTTTTAAATTATCTGGAAGAGCCCTCATTCATATAATTATTGTTATCCTCTTCTTTGTTCTTGCTGAATTCCATTTTCCCGAATTTATACATAAAGCTGATTCCGAATGATCGTATCGGAATCTGACGTATTGTCGTCGAAGTATAACCTTCCGTGGAAATTGTCGATAATTGTCTTACATATTTGTTAAACGGATTTGTTGCGGTAAATCCAAAGCTTCCTTTTTTATCCCAGAATAATTTTCTCAGAGCAAAGTTATAAATGAAAAACTGCGGTGTCTTTCCCTGGATATTCTGTACCGGGGAACTATAAAAGCCAAATAATTCAAACACAAGATTTTTATTAAGCTGGTAAGTTGCATTCATGTTGAATCTGACCCTGACTCCTGATGATTGGTCCCCGATGCCAATACTACTTACAGTATATCGATGAGTAACCATAAGATTGCCACGCAGGTTTAATTTGGACGTAACAGGATAAGAACCGGAAGCACTGATGCCGGTATTGTATTCTTCCCCTATGTTTTGACGGTTTGTAACAGATACATTGTTATAAGTTGAATCACCTATCAGGTAGGTAGGATAGAATGTAGTCACCTGTTTAACATCCTGGGTGTTTATACGTTCAATTAATGATATATAAATATTTCCTCCTTTTTTAAAAGTACTGCTATAGCCTAACTCAAAATTGTTGCCAATCTCTGGTTTTAATAATGTATTCCCTGTCGAGATATTATAAGGGTCAGTCAGATCAATGAAGGGATTTAATTCCCTGTATTCAGGGCGTTCAATACGTTTGCTGTATGCCAGTTTTACTGATTGGGTCTTGGTTAAATCGTGAGATAAAACAACTGAAGGTACAAAAGTCCCATATGCCGGTATGGAAGTGTTTGGGGCGTCAATACTTACATGTGTGTATTCATACCTGGCTCCCGCTTTTATATTCAGCCAGTTAAACATTTTGAAAGTAGTGGAAAGATATCCTGCATAAACCTTCATCTTATAATTCAGGCGATATGATTGTAATGCATCACTGACATATTGATCCACGGAAGGGTCGAGAACGCTTACGTTGGCTATGCTGGTAATATTTTCATTTACCATCTTTGCACCTGTCTCAAATAAAATGTTTTTATTCACCGGTTGGGCATAATCTACAGATAAGTTCATTTCATTATCTGTTCCGGGGTTGGTGCTCGATGATCCTGAAAATGGAATCGACTCTCCTGCATATGACTGCGACTGAACATAATTACTGTAGGGTTTCCCGTTACTTGCATTATATGCTATGTCCAGCTCCTGTCCTTCCTTTTTAAATTTCTTTTTGTAGTCGAGACTATAGTCTACAGATCCGATCTTCATGTGACTTTCCGAATTGCGCAAAGTAATTATATCAGAAACAGGATTCCCCGAAAAATCATTTGTTAATTGGTCCTGACTTGTCAGCCCCTGATTCTGATTGCTGAACTGATTGTACCCAAGAGAGCCCGTAATAATATCATTCTTTGTAATATTCCAGTCAAAACCCACACCCGAGCGGAAGCCATTTCTTATAAAATCGGTGCTGCTTTTCTGCATTAAATTAGTAATTGTTTTAGCGGCAGTGTCAGTAGCGAAACGATTTTGAGAATATGGCATTTGAGATTTCAATGCTGCATTTCCGCTAAAAAAAGCATTGACACCAAAACTATTATGTCTTACGTTCAGATTCATGGAACCATTCTCCAGTCTCGAACCTCCCGATAAATTGATATTACCATTTACCCCCTGCATCTTATTGTCAAAGAGAATAATGTTGATAATTCCTCCCGTACCTTGCGAATCGTACTTTGCTCCGGGATTAGTTATGGCTTCAACGCTTTTAATCTGACTTGCAGGTATAGATGCCAACGCGTCGGCGAGACTGTTCCCAAACACACTTGAAGGTTTCCCGTTAATCAGGAAGCGAATATTCGAATTACCCTGTAACTCTACATTTCCGTCCACATCGACAGTCACCTGCGGTACCTTTTTAAGAACATCAATAGCCGCACCTCCCTGCGAAGTAATATCGTTCGAGACATTGTAGACAATTTTATCAATTTTATTTTCAACTACCGGTTTATCTCCGACAATTGTAACACCCTGGAGACTCTTCATTGAGGGAGCAAGAAAAATTGTTCCCAGCGCAATTGAGCGCTTATCATTACTGGTAATGATATTGTCCAAAGTTATTTTTTCATAGCCTATAAATTCGATATTTACCTGATAGGAGTCAACGGGAATATTGGATATTGCGAAAGCGCCTTTTACATCGGCTATTGTACCGGTAATTACTTTTCCTGAGGATTTGCTTATTAAGGTAATTGTTGCATATTCAAGAGGTCCGTTTGTGGTTTTATCAAATACTTTCCCTGATATTGTATTATTTGGCTTTGACTGAGCGTCTGCATTAAAGCAAAAGAAGAGCTGAATTATTAAAATTAAAATAAAAGTTCCTGCATAACGTGAATTCATTATAGACTAAAATTAGTTAATAAAAAGTGTTCCATTCTGTATTGAATAAATTGACGATGCAAAAGAAGGAAAAGAATCTGAAGAAAAACTGAGCAGAATGTTAAATAATCCTAATAATTCAACTGTCAGAAACCGAATATCCTTCGGTTTTATTAATTTTCTGAGTTTAAAATCGATATTATAGTATATTCGTCTATTTCTAAAACCAGCGCATTTAAATATGGAGCCTACAAGAACTTTTGATCTTCTGACAAGGATGCAAAACAAATTTGCAGGTAAAATTGATGTTATTGCAGGAAAAGAAGAAGGTAAATGGAAACGTTATTCAGTGCAGGAGTATATTGATCATTGTAACTGGGTTAGTTATGCTCTGCTTTCAATGGGAATAAAAAAAGGAGATAAGATCGCCATTATTTCAAATAACCGGCCTGAATGGAATTTTGCTGACTTCGGAATAAGCCAGATTGGTGCTATAAGTGTACCTATTTATCCGACAATCAGCAGTGAGGAGTATTCGTATATTCTGGGTCATGTTGAACCCAGACTTGTATTTGTTTCGGACAAAAATCTGTACGAAAAAATTAAACCGATTGCTGACCAAAACCCCGGGATATCAGATATTTTTGCGTTTGATCAGGTTTCGGAAGCAAAACAATTTGGTGGTGTCATATCCCTGGGGAAAGAAATGGCTTCCAGTCTCGGGGAACAACTGGCGAAAGCTAAGGCAGCCGTTGACCCTTCAGATCTGGCGACAATAATCTATACGTCGGGAACCACAGGTTTTCCAAAGGGTGTAATGCTGATGCATTCAAATCTGGTTTCCAATTTTATTGAATCAAGCCATATTCATCACCTGGGCCCCGGAGCGAAAGTATTATCAATCCTTCCGCTCAGTCATATTTACGAACGTACATTAACTTATCATTTTCAATATAAGGGAGTCAGCATCTATTATGCTGAAAATGTGGGTACGATAATGGATAATCTGAAGGATATTCAACCTGAAATATTCGCTGTTGTTCCACGTCTTCTGGAACGAATTTACGACAGGATTATAAGTAAGGGTAAAGACCTGAGTGGTATTAAGAAAAAAATATTCTTCTGGGCTGTAAATCTTGGACTACGTTATGAGCTAAATGAGGAAAACGGATGGTTTTACAAGGTAAAATTATCGATCGCTGACAAACTCATCTTTAAAAAATGGAGAGATGCGCTTGGAGGGAAAATAGAAATTCTTTCTTCTGCAGGAGCTCCTTTGCAAACCAGATTGACCCGTATTTTCTGGGCTGCCGGAATTAAGGTTCTGGAAGGATACGGACTTACCGAAACATCTCCTGTTGTATCTATCAACAATCTGACCTCGAAGGAAGTTATGTTTGGAACGGTTGGGCCCCTGTTAAAAGATGTTCAGGTGAAAATCGCGGAAGATGGTGAGATTCTTACAAAAGGTCCCAATTTGATGCTTGGTTATTATAAGGAACCCAAACTTACTGAAGAGGCGATCGATCCTGATGGCTGGTTTCACACCGGAGATATCGGGACATTTGTCGCCGGCAAATACCTGAAAATTACCGACCGGAAGAAAGAAATATTCAAGATATCAAGTGGTAAGTATATTGCTCCTCAGGTAATTGAGAACAAACTCAAAGAGTCGGTGTTTATTGATCAGGTCATGGTGATAGGTGAAAATCAGAAGTTTGCATCGGCTCTCATCTCCCCCGATTTCCAATATCTCAATAAATGGGCTTCCATAAACAACATATCATTCGGAGATAGTAGCGTGCTTATTAATAATCCATTAGTTTTTGCACTTTATCAAAAGGAAGTAGGTGAAATGAACCTTAGCCTGAGCGATCATGAAAGGATCAAAAGATTTCGTCTTGTTTCTGATGAATGGAGTGCCCAGACAGGGGAATTATCTCCCACTCTGAAATTAAAAAGAAAAGTGCTGTATGTGAAGTATCGTGATGTCATTACAGAGATCTTCAGTGTTGATAAAAACTAAATCGGCGATTCTTTCGCCTTAAGCTAAACCTGTATTCAAGAGAACTTTAGGTCTCCTTAAGTTTGTGAACTGGTCTCGGATGGGCAATTTTTACACAATTCTGTTTAAAGTTGAATGTGTGTATTTTATGAACAGAACCATTATGACATTTTAAGCAGTCTTCTTCTTTGGGGATGAAGGTTTTTGTGGTATACGCACCCTTGTGACAAGCCTCACATGTCACTCCATCATCCTTCCTGTACGTAGCTGAAAAGAATGATGAATCGAGACCTCCTCCTGTTACATGGCATTTTAAACAAACCGGACTTTCCCGGGGATTTTCTTTTATATCGGCCTTTTTCGCATAACGGGCAGCCTTTTTGGAAAAAAGGATTTGAAAAGCATTCGCATGAGGGCTGGTTTTCACCATATCATACTGGAACCCCATGTCTTTATTATTATGACAGACGGAAGCACATTTTTCCATTCCGACATACAGGTATTTTCCTTTTTCCTGAGAAATATTATTTTTCGTATAGGGGAGGAGATTAGCTGTTTTTTCAGAGATTAGGGTCTCCTGGTGAGATTGAATTAAACCTGTGAATATGATCCAGCTGAAGGCAGATATAAATACAAATGCTACGACTTTATAGTTTGTTTTCACCTCCCTGAAATTTTATTATACAAATATACCATTTTCAGATATATAATATCCTTCTGAAAAGAGCTTGAAAGATCGTCACTGTTTAATGATGCATGAATTAAAATCCCTTTACGGGGGTTGGGGGGCAAACAAGAGAGGAACATAGAAATTGAGTGTAGAACCACAGAGAAAATCAAAATGTACAACACTCCATTATTAAATTGAGTTCATCCCTTTATAAAAACCTGAGTTTTCAATTGTTTTTATTCGTCCGTCATAAACCAGTTTACCCCGTGTCAGACCGGTAATTATTGCCCTTGCGGCACAGTCGGAATTTATTGTCATTATAACATCATAAATTCCGATATTGGTCAACACCGAGAATCGGAGATAAAAAGTAAGGTTTTTAAGATTCTTCACAATTTTCATATTGCTGATATTTCCTTCTGCCGTTGCGCCACCTACGCCATTGAACCCCATATTATAATTGGATCCGGTCTGCAAAACTACGTCTGATGAATCGACTTTGATAAAATTCAAATCCGACAGTACCGGCCTTCTGTTCCCGAATTCATTCTCGAGAAAATCAGCTTCCAGAACAAAACTCTTGTTTTTAAGGATTGTGTCCAGGACCTGAAAATTGAAGTATTGTTTATCCCTCCTCGCCTCTTTTTGTTCCTGCCTGGACAATTTATTGTCCTGCGAATTGCTGCTAAAAGAGATCAAAAACAATCCGATTGCCAGGAACAAACTTTCCAGTTTAAATATTGAAGTTTTCATAACATTCAGATTAAATGATTTCTGACAGAGGGGCAAAAAATATGCCATGATGAGCTATTAATACAGAATCATTATATGTTATTTATCACTCTTTGGATTGAGGCTCTCTTCCACAGAGGCACTATTCCTTCAAAAATTCCTTAAACCACAGCCCGGAATCTTTAATATATCGTTCAAGTGTTTTGAAATCTACATAAATAAGTCCAAAGCGTGTCCGGTATCCCTTGTCCCACTCAAAATTATCAGTAGGTGACCATACAAAATAACCGTTTACATTTACCCCTTCCCTTTTTGCTTTTAAAACTGCAAGAAGATGATTTTTAAAATAGTCGATCCTATCCTTATCATGAACTCTCCCGTTTTCAAGTTTATCAGGGACACAGGTTCCGTTTTCGGTTACAATTAAATTCCTGATCCCTTTGTATGAGCTGTATTTTTTGAGTATGTGATATAATCCTTCAGGATAAATTTCTCCTTCCATTTCATTGACCGGAACACCACGTTTGGAAGCCAAAATCTCTTTTGCCCTCATTCCCGGAATTATTGAATTCTTAGCGATTGTTCTGAAATAATACTGGACACCAATAAAATCGAAATCGAATACCATTTTTTTTTCATCTCCCTGCTCATATAAAGATTTCATTTTTTTCAAAATGGGTACAGTATCTTCAGGGTAACCCAATCCAAGACATGGTTCGATAAAAAGACGGTTCATTACTGCATCCATCCTGGCACTGGCTTCAATATTCTTTTTCTTCTGATCAAATGGTTCTACCCAGGTATTTGCAAAAGTAGTTCCTATATTTGCTCCGGAAACATTTTTCCTGATGATCCGGCCACCCTCGGCATTACAGAGCACAGAATTGTGCACAGATTTCATGAATGCCTTAAGGTTCTTTTTGCCTGGTGCAAATATACCTTGCATGTAGCCACCACCCGTAAAGGAAAGTTGTTCGTTTATCACCATCCAGTTTTTTACCTTAGAACCATATTCCTTTGTTACTACATCCGCATATTCCGAGAACCAGTCAACGATTTTACGGTTTGCCCAGCCTCCGCGGGCTTCGAGCACCTGCGGCATATCCCAGTGATAGATTGTGACCCATGGTTCGATACCTGCCGAGAGGCACTTATCGATCACTTTATGATAAAAATCAATACCTTTTTGGTTTACAGTACCAGTCCCTTCCGGCAGGATGCGTGGCCATGAGAGGGAGAACCGGAATACTTTGAAATTCATAGCTTGAATAGAATCGATATCTTCTGCATACCGGTGATAAAAATCAGCAGCAACATCTGCGTTTTCCCCTCTTTCTATCTTACCATGGATACGTGAGAAAAAATCCCAGTTCGATTCGCTTTTTCCATCAACGTTCCATGCGCCTTCAGTTTGATATGAAGATGCTGCCACACCCCATTTAAATCCGGTTCCGAAGTCAGCTTTCATAAAATCTCCTGAAGGATTATATCCAAAAAAATCAGAGGCTTTCATGTACCTGCTGAACATTAATCCTGTGCCTGCAATAGCTGTATTTCGTACCCAGTCTCTTCTCTTCATAACAGTTTTTGTGTCAGAATTTTAATTTAAGGCCAATAATTTTGGAATAAATATCAGGCAGCCGACAACTATGGCGACAATTGCTGAAATCAATACGGCGGCCGCACTATAATCTTTTGCTCTTCTGATCATTTCATTCCATTCAGGATTGACATGATCAGCTAATGATTCAATTGAAGAATTCAACAGTTCCGTAAGAAAAACAATGCCAGCAACGATTGTCAGCAAGGCCCATTCGTAATGATTTAACTTCATTATTATTCCAGTTATGATTGCAGCAATTGCGGCAAGTACATGAATCCTGGCATTATGTTCATTTTTTAAAAGTGACCGCAGACCATCCATGGCATATTTGAAACTTTTAAACCTGGATTTCAGTGAAAATTTTTTCGGGTTCATAAAGGTATTTTAGGGGGAAACATGATCCTTAAGACACCGGACACTAAGACCATATTTCTTATTCCTGTGGTCCATTAAGAAATCAGCCTCAGCATAGAAGAGGCCTGTATACCAGAGTTCGTCATTTCCGGTTACTGTAGCTGACGAGAATGAAGTGAAAGATAAAACTGAAGAAAAGGTGCTTTCAAAATACCGTATACCGGCTCCTCTTGCGGTAAAACCACTGCTGTTGTCTGCGCCGGTGTTAGGAGATAACCAATGGGTTGTACCTGCTTCTTTTAATCTGCCTCCTACCTTTGTCGAATCGCCAAGAAAATCTCTCAATTCCTGCCACTCCTGCTTTTCAGGAACATGCCATCCTGCAGGGCAAAGTTTTCCGGTGGTGACTGTATATCCATTGTATAACGCTCCATAAGCGGCTTTGAAAGAAGACTCATCATTATTATACCAGCAGTATCCCGGAGTTGTCAGGTTACTCCATCCGGAAGCATCTTCAACAGGAGGAATAGCTGTCCCGTCGTTCAGGGAGGTGGTTTGCAGGTTCTCAGCCATCCAGACCTGGTTGCCAATTGTCACAGTTTTGTAAGTATTGCCATCCTGATCGGTTAATATTTCGGGAGGTTTTTCTGCCTTTTTACACCCGGTGAATAGTAGTGGTACAGCTACCACAAGAAGTATAATAAGTGAAATCTGTTGTCTCATTACATCAATTATTCTTAGTATCAACTATAGCTTAACAATATCAGAGAGAAATTTGTTTGTTTCACTTTCAACACTCTGCCAGTCTTTTGACCTGATATAAGATGCGATCACATGTGCTCCGGCTTCAGAAAAGGCTTTCATTTGTTTTAATTCTGATCTTTTAAGCAGCAATAAAATTACCAAAGTAAGAATTACAAAACAAATATAATTCCCAGCTTAAGTACTAATGAAATATTTCTGATATTATTAAATAATCACTTAATATTCTGAATGGAGTATGCCTTTTTATTAGTCTGTTTTGGTTTTTTAAGAGATTCAATACGTTTCGTGATTGATTCGGTATACTCCGTATTGGTCTTATCCTTTGAGTTCTTTATTTTATTTAGATACAACTCATAATAACGAATGGCTTTAGGAGTGTCATTGAGTTTTTCGTCATAAAGATTTGCAATTATCATATATACACTATTATCAGATCTGAACTCCTGGCTTTTAATGTAGGCATTAATTGCGTTAACGAACTGATTGTCGGATTTCAAAACTTCAGCGAGGAGAAGATAGTTTAAACCTAACTGACTACCCACCGGGCTTAATATTTTAATTACCTTCCGGTAATAAAAGGCGCTACTCTTCAGATCCTTTAGCAGAGCA
>Ga0302161_10000317_pt1 | contig 12791 bp, 6 predicted proteins | sample I_Fen_E2_1_FD_193498 | JGI IMG/M metagenome (GOLD analysis project Ga0302161, IMG submission 193498) | Peat permafrost microbial communities from Stordalen Mire near Abisko, Sweden - I_Fen_E2_1 | ecosystem: Environmental > Terrestrial > Soil > Wetlands > Permafrost | place: Sweden: Abisko...
GTCTCTTGGAAAGTTTAATGCTGTTTTGAAGGATTTTACTATAGATGGGTTTATAGATAGAATTACTAATAATAGAGGAACTTTATATAAGGTAACTGAAAAAGGAATGAAGTTTTTAGAGGAGAATATTGCATCTGCAAAAAGCACTAGATTAAAGATTCATGAAGAAGAGAAGAAGATCGTAAAACAAGCAGTGATACTTGCGGCGGGTAGAGCAGAAGAATTTGGAAAGCCAGTAGGAATGCTTGAAATTGAAGATTTTAAATTGATTGATAGAACTTTAAACATATTAAAAGAAAATGGAATAACTAAAATCGTTATTGTAACAGGTTATGAAAGTGAATATTATGAAGAGCGTTTTAAAAATAGCAAAAATATAATTTTAGTAAAAAGTGATACTTATAAATGGACAGGGACTATGCATTCTTTGTCTTTAGCTAAAGAATATATTGAGGATGACTTTTTACTTGTTGAAAATGACTTGATTTTTGAAAGAAAAGCTATTAAGGAACTGGCAGAAAGTGAAAATCGTGATTGTATACTTTTTACTAATGAAAGTGGTTCAGGAGATGAAGCTTTTGTTGAAATTAGAGATAATCACTTATTTAAGATGTCAAAGGATATTCACCAATTTAATAGAATTGATGGAGAAATGATAGGACTTACTAAGATTTCTTATAAGTTATATAATATGATGCTTGAAGAATTTAAAGGAAATGTTAATCCTTATTTAAATTATGAATATGTATTATTGGATGTAGCTAGAAATTATAATATTGGATTTGTTAAGATAGATGATCTGGCTTGGGGAGATGCAGATACTCAAAAAGAGTATGAAAAGATTAAAAATTATCTTTATCCAACTATAAGAAGAAGGGAACTTAGTTATGAAATAAATAATATAAAGGATATTATTCGTGAAGCTTTGAAAGTGAAGGATGAAGATATTACAGAAGTTGAACCTGCAGGTGGTATGACAAATAAAAATTACAAAATATGCGTTAAAGATAGCAGATATATATTAAGGGTTGCAGGAAATGGAACAGAGCAAATGATTAATAGAAATACAGAAATGTTTAATTCTGCAATTGCTTCAGAAAAAGGATATAATGTAGAAGTGCCTTACTTTAGTCTTGAAACTGGAGTTAAAATATCTAAGTTTATAGAAAATGCAGAAACTTTAACTCATAGAAGTATAAAAAAAGAAGAAAACTTAAAACAAGTTACTGGCATTTTAAGAGACTTACATGAGTCAACTGATTTCCATATGGATAATGAGTTTAATATGTTTAGAGAACTTGAGAAGTATGAATGTATTTTAAGAAAAGATAGAGGAGACTTTTTTGAAGATTATGATGAAGTAAGAGAAAAAGTAATGGCTCTTGAAGAAGAATTAAAAGTCTGCAAAAGAGTATTTGTACCATCTCATAACGATTTAGTTTCTGAAAATTTAGTTAAAGATACTGAAGGTAGAATTTACTTAATCGATTGGGAATATAGTGGAACTAACGATGATATGTGGGATTTAGCAGCATTATCTTTAGAAAATGAATTTTCAGAAAATGACATTGAGCTAATGTTTAGGTTATACTTTGATGGAAAAGAAGCAGATGAAAATTCAAGGAGAAGACTATTAATACATCAAATATGCCAAGACACATTATGGGCAGTTTGGACATTGATTAAAGAAGCAGAAGGCGATGACTTTGGTACTTACGGAATAGATAGATATAATAGAGCTAAAGAATATTTGAAGAAACTTTAATATAGATACCACGGCGAAAATTATAATTTTGAGTATGTCCACCGAAATCAATGATACTCTGTTGTTTCGGTTTCTAAGGAATTTTGATGGGTGCTTCTAAGACCGTAAGTTGTACCCAAAATGCTTGCTTCAAAGGTAAACTTTGAACAAGCATATTTGGAACAATTTACAATAAATGAAACTCGACTCGTATTCACTCGCTGAGTAAGTGATTCACACCAAATCACAGATTTGGGTTCTCTACTTAAGACGCATAACCATCAAAATTTCTAATGAAACACTGCACAAAAGAGTATCATTGATTTCTAGTTATGGATATATATTCATAGCATAAGTATAACTTATAAGATGGGTATCTATATGGGTTCTACAACTAAAATAGTGATTATATATTACTTTAGGATATGGGGATTTGAAAGTTTATCTAAAGATATAAGATGAATTTTGAATTTAGAATGTTATATACAATAAAATTGAAATAAGTTCTTTAAATGAGAGGTTGTTTAAGATTAGCGCAGAGGAGAAGATAATAATGAGAGCAATTTTAATGGCAGCAGGGATGGGAACAAGATTAAGACCTTTAACATTAACTACTCCAAAGTCTTTAATAGAGGTTAATGGAATGTCTCTGCTTGAAAGACAAATTATAAATTTAAAAGAAGTTGGAATTGATGAAATTATAGTATTAACAGGGTATTTACATGAAAAATTTGATGACTTAGTTAAAAAATATAATTTAATCAAAGTAATTAATGACAAATATGATGTTTATAATAATATATATACTATGTATTTAGTTAGAGAATATCTTGAAGATGCCTATGTAATTGATGCGGACCAATATATTACAAGAAATTTTTTGTCTGAAGAAATGCCAAGTTCGTCGGTTTATTATTCTGCTTGTAAGGAAAATATTAAGGGTGAATGGATACTAAAATACGATGAACAAGGCAAGCTATATGGAATAGAAATTGGAAAAGAAGGAGATAAACCTAACTATATAATGTCGGGGGCATCTTTCTGGAGTGCAAAGGATGGTGCACTAATATGTAAAAAAGTTCAAGAAGCCATTGAAGTAAATAATTCTACAGATATATATTGGGACAATATTGCTGTGGATAATCTTAAGAATATGGATGTGTATATTGAAAAAATACAATCAAATGATATATTCGAAATAGATTCAATAGAGGATTTAGAATACCTTAAAAGAACACTTAAATTGTAGGCATGTTCCACAAAAATGAAGGTCATGAGTTTGTTTAGGTTACTGAGAATCTAGCTGTGATAAAAATGAAACAACGTCTACTATAGAAATATCTACAGCTAAATCTTCTAATGTAACACTTCTACAAATGGATGACCTTCATTTCTATTTGGGTATATTTTCATAGTATAAGTATGAATTAGAAGGTGGGTATCTATATGTGAGAACTATTGAATATTTTTGCCATGAGAATATGAGTAGTCTTTACAATCTATGAAATCTATTACTTCGCAATGATATTCTTTGAATGTAGTTCTCTTTTGTAAGAAAGTTATTTTGTTTATAATAGGTGCTTTTATAGGGGATGAGTTAGTATATAGATTTAAAATTTTACAAGAGAGATTGAAAAGTTTTTTCTGTATTTTTTTCTTTGTTGTTAAATTTACATCTTTCCAATTCATTTCATAAATAGTACTAGAGAACTTAAATATATTGTTTATTCCCCAAAAAGCTAAATTTTTTTTCAAGGTTTCAGTAGTATAGAATAATCCAGCACCTGCTGCAGTTGACATAACTAAACCGATTTTTTTGCTCATAAAGGAATTGCTTTTATTTTTAATAGATTTATAAGATAAATTATCTAAAAGTAATTTCATATTACTGCTAATATCACATTTAAAAACTGGGCATGCAAGTATAATTAAATCTGATTCATCTAATGATGTGATAATATAATTACTATCATTGAAATGAGGACAAGTATTTTCTAAATTTATAAGACATGAATGACATTCACGACAAAAATATGGCAAATCTCTTGGCAGAAAGAATTCTGTAACTTTTATATCAATATTAAGCTTAATGTTATTTAACAAAAGTTGTACACAATTATATGTACTTGCTTTACGGACAGTCCCATAAATAATGGTTATATTCATAAATATCATCCTTTCATTGTATAAGTATTTCTAAACTCAAGAATATGATTTTTTAAGATTTGAGATTCTTTATCAGTCACATTTCCATATTTATAAAATAATAAAAAAACAGGAGAACAAAGCTGAATAGATAGTGTATAAGCATCCCTACTAATAAGAAGTTTTTGATCCATAAGAGCAATTAATATTTTTGTATGAGCATCTAAAATATTATCTATAAATATTTCATGATATATTTTAGATATTTGAGGATTATTAAATTGTTCTATTGTAAGTATTTTTCTGAATTTAACCATATACTCATCTTCCAAGTAAAACCTAAACATTTTCATATGAATTTTTAAAAATTGATCATCAGACAAGTCTTTAAATTTATTAATAATAAAACTATTTGTATTATTGCGCGTATTTATGTTTTTTAAAATTTGATTTGCATATGTTGAATATTTTTCGATAATAGTATCAAAAATATCTTGTTTATTTTTGAAATGATTATAAAGAGAGCTTGCCTTAATTCCAACTTTATTAGCAATATCTCTAACGGATATTGCATCAAAGCCTTTCGTTGAAAAAAGATTTAATGATTCATAGATAATTTTTTCTTTAGTATTCATAAAAACTCCTTGCCTAAACATTATTAGCTACATTAATTCATTATTATTTTAAAACTAACAATCGTTAGTATAATTATAACCAATAATAGGGATAAGGTCCATAAATTTTACAAAATTTATATGAATTTATATGAATTTAAATGAATTTAAATGTAAATTGACAATAAATAGCGTAGAATGTACAATTGAACAAGTAAAAAGATAATAGGATAGATAATTTTAAATATCCTTACATTTATGGAGGTTTAACAAATGGCTAAATCAATTTCAAAAAACGCAATTTTTAAAGCAATGCTAAATTTATTTAATATAATTTTGCCAATACTCGTAATACCTTTAGTTAGTAGATCATTTGGAGATGAATTATATGGCTACATGGGATACGGAGATTCATTAACTGCATACTTTTTGATATTTGCAAGTTTTGGCATTTATCAATATGGTTTAAGGGAAATTAGTAAAGTTCGTGATGATAAAACAAAGCTTAGACAAACTTTTACTAGTTTATTTCTGTTTACAAGTCTTACTAATATTGTGGCATCAGCTGCATATATGATATTTGTAGCTATTTTTTATAAAAATGAACCATATTTTTATACATGTATAATTTTGGGATTTAACTTAGTTTTTAATATGTTTTATGTAGAATGGGTTAATGAAGCTCTAGAAAACTATGATTTTATAGCTATTAAAACCATGGTTGTTAGAATAGTATATTCTGCATTGATTTTATTATTTATAAGGGAAAAGGGAGACTTCCTATTTTATTTATATTTAGTTATAGGTTTCAATTTTATAAATAATATAATAAGTTTTATCTATGTAAAGAAGAAATTAAGGTTTGATTTTTCTGATTTACAATTTCTTAGACATGTTAAGCCAATGCTTTATGTTGTAATTCTTTCTAACACAGGAGTTTTATATACTCAACTTGATAAGATCATGCTAAAGGATAGTATCGGAGGGACTACAGCTGTTGGATATTATTACATGGCTCAAAGAATAATGCTAATAGTAAATACATTACTCCTAACAATAATTCAAGTTACTATGCCAAGACTGTCTAATTACTTAGGGAATGATTCTAAAAAACAATATTTAATATTATTAAAAAAGGTAATAAAGATATATTTCTTATTATTATTTCCAGCATCTATAGGTTTATTATGCCTTTCTAAGGAAGCAATATATATATTTGGAGGACCAGCATTTTTAGGAGCAGTGCCGGTAATGGTAGTATTTGCAATATATATGTTAAGCATTGGTGTTGAAGGCGTAATTGCAAATCAAATGATATATCTCCATGGTAAAGAAAAAGAAGATGCTATATTAGTATTGATTGGTGGAGTAATTAATCTAATATTTAATATAACATTATCTATCACAGGAAATTTTAATATGGTAAGCGCTATAACAACCACTCTTATAGCTAATTTAATTGTAATAGCACTAGAATATAGAATGGTTAAAAAGGTTATAAAACTCGATATACACTTATTTGCATATGAAAATATTAAATACTTTTATTATTCATTAGCATTTATTCCAGTAACTTTTGCAATAAAATTTGTTATATCTAATTTAATTATTGCATGTGTATTAGAAGTTTTGATATGTGGATTGGTTTATTTAGGAATCCTTGTGATTACTAAAGATTCAGTATTTCTTGAGTTGTTAAACAAAATACTTGTGAAATTTAAGATCAAAAAACTTTAGCACTAACTTTTTTATAATTTTTTATCTGAACATATTGCTATGAACATTGAACAATGATAATATAAACTTGTTCACAAAATGAACTTAAAAAGAACGAAATAATTTTAAAGATAGTATAGTGAATATTTTTATGTACAAAATATATATAATTAAGATTAATAGCAATAAGAAGAAGGATTATATTTAAGGAGGAATTTTTTATGGGAAATAATAATGGCAATTACAAAGTAGGTGTAATGAGCGGAATAACTTCAGCAATAACTTGGGGATTAGACACAGTTTTAATGGCAATAATACTTGGTATGACTCCATTTTTACCAGATAGTGCAGTATTTTTAGCTCCATTTATAACAGCATTTTTACACGATGCTTTCTCAACAGTATGGACGTTTATATATCTTGCATCTAAAAAGCAACTAGGAAATTTATTTAAATCTATGAAAACAAAGAGTGCATTATTTGTTGTTTTAGCAGCACTTATGGGAGGTCCTGTTGGGATGACAGGATATTTAATTGCAGTTAAGCTTATTGGACCGTCTTATACTGCTATAATTTCTTCACTATATCCAGCAGTTGGAGCAATTTTAGCGTATTTCATATTAAAAGAAAAGATGAATAAGAAAGCTTGGATTGGATTAATATTTGCAATTATAGGTGTATCAATTATTGGATATTCGGCAGGTGAAAGTGGAATTAGTCTTGTAGGATTCTTATGTGCGCTATTATGTGTATTTGGATGGGGTAGTGAATGTGTTATTTGTGCATATGGAATGAAGGGTGATGAAGTATCTTCAGAATTTGCACTTCAAATAAGACAACTGACATCAGCAATTGTTTATGGAGTTCTTATAATTCCAGTTGTTGGTGGAATAGGACTTAGTTTTGAGATTCTAAGGACAAGCGTAATTTGGTGGATTGGAGCAACAGCACTCGCAGGAACAATATCATATTTATTTTATTACAATGCAATTTATAAAATTGGAGCAACACGAGCTATGGGTTTAAATATAACATATGTCGTTTGGTCAATTTTGTTTGATATATTAATAAATGGACGTGAATTGAGTTTAAAAACAATTGCATGCAGTATAATGGTTATAGGTGGCGTTTACTTTGTAGCAAAAGCACCAGAAGAACCAATTGAAGACTCAATACTTGTAGAAGTTGAGTAATATTAAAGTATAAAGACTTGTTATTAAAAAAATAAGTAGATCAAGATAAAAGTATTAAATAAGTTATTTTAGAAATAGCTTATTTAACACTTTTTTCTTTTTTTTTTATAAATTTTTGATTAAATTGTAGAATTTTCGTTTTAATTACAAATATATATATATAATAATTAAAAAGTTTGGTAAAATTAATATATAATTTGTATATTAGTGATTATAGGAGGGGAAAAATGAATATAAGAAAGAGATTTGTACTTTTTTCTATAATATTAGGGATAGTTCCTGTAATTATTTCTACAAGTATGTGTATTGCGAATTTTAATGCTAAAAGTATAGAAATGATTAAGCAAAATGTTATAACAGAAGCTGATCACCAATCAACTCATTTGGAATATTTCTTTGATGAAAACGTAAGCAATATTAAGATTACTGCTAATATACCAGTAGTAAAAGATTTACTAATTGATTCAAATAATAAAGTAAATATTGAAAACCAAAAAAGCAATAGAAATGTATTAAATGAAATTTTTAGTGAAAGAACAAATGAACAATTTTATTTGAGTATGGAATTACTTATTAACAATGATGGAATTATAATTGCATCTAGTGATAATGAATCTATAAATACAGAAATTATACTTTCTAGTAAAGACATAGAAAAGCTTAAAAATAATCAATTAGTTATAACAAATATTATAGAACAAGAAGATTTTAATAGCGGAATTAAAAGTGCTATAATAGCAAAACCAATATTTTTTGGAAACCAGTATCAAGGATCTATAATTAATGTAATAAATATGAACTATTTTAAAAATGTTCTAAACAATATAAATTTATTTGAAAGTGGAAGAATGGTAATAGCGGATTCTAATGGTAAAATTGCAGGTAGCAATAGTGAGAATTTGAGCGACAGTATTAATCGTATTAATACATCTAATAATTTATATGAACAGTGGAAAAAAATAGATTTTCATAGTAATCCAAATGGATTAATACAATATAAAATAAATGGAAGTGAAAAAATAGGATATTATTCGACGATTAAAAATACTGAATGGGTGGTATTAAATGAGGTTGAATGGTCTGAATTTAACGCTCCTATTTATAAAATTATAAGGAATATAATTACCTTTTTAATATTTATTTTGATCATTATAATAGCTTCTTATACATTTACAATTAATTATTTTTCAAAGCCAATATATAAGTTGTTAGAAGTTATAAGGAAAATAAAACAAGGTGATTTTAAAGATAGATTTATATATCATAAAGATAATGAATTTGGAGAAATAGCTACAGCTTTTAATGATTTAATAGATACTGTAGAAAAAAATAAGAAGTATATTGAAGAAAAAAACAGAGATTTACAATCTTTAACATCTAACATACCAGGTGGTGTTTATCGTTGTAGAATAGAAAATGAAGAATTATTTTTAGATTTTATAAGTGGCGGTTGCTTAAATCTTTTAGGATATGAAAATCGTGAATTTAAAGAAATTTTTAATAAAAAATTAATTGATTTAATTTGCGAAAATGACCATGAAAGAGTAGCTACAGAAATTAAAGAACAATTAAGGAACGGTAATAAATACACTGTAGAATATAGACTTAAACGAAAAGATGGAAGTGTTATATGGTTATTAGATAATGGGAAAACAATTAAAACCAGAGATGGAAAAGTATTTAGCTATAGCGTAGTAATAAATATAACTGAATCTAAAGTAATACAGGAGGAACTTAGATTAAGTGAAGAACGTTATCGTATAGTTATGTCTCAAACAGAAGATGTAATTTTTGAATGGAATATTAATCAAGATACGATTAACTATTCTGGAAATTGGGAAAATAAATTTAATTACGAGTCAACTATATTTGATATTAGCAAGAAAATATACGAAACCAATTATATTTATAAAGAGGATATTAAAAAACTAGGGGAAATTATAAATGGTATTATAAATGGAGACACATATCAAGAAACTGAAATTAGACTTAAAAAAAACAATGATAAATATATTTGGTGTAAAATAAGAATAACTGCCATGTTTGATGCAAATGGGAATATATTTAAGGCTATAGGTGCAATAATTGATATTCATAAAGAAAAAATAGAAGCTGAAGAACTTTTATTCAAAGCACAAAGAGATAGTTTGACTGGGATATATAATAAAGGAAGCACGCATAGCATGATTGAGACGTATATTAAAAATCAAGGTTTAAATGTTAATGGTGCATTATTTATGATAGATGTTGATAATTTTAAGGCTATTAATGATAATTTAGGACATTTAGCTGGAGACTCTGTTTTGACAGGTATTTCTTTAATGATTTCAGAAGTATTTAATGAAAATGCTATTGTTGGTAGAATAGGTGGAGATGAATTTGTTGTATATTTAAAGAATATTTCTTCAGAAGAATTTTTGTATAAAAAAGCTGATGATTTATTGAAAGGTTTTAGAAAAAAATTCATTGGAGAAAGCTCAGATTATAAAGTGTCAGGAAGCATAGGAATTGCTAAGTATCCTGAACATGGCAAATCATTTGAGGAACTCTTTATAAATGCAGATAAAGCAGTATATTTGGCTAAAAGTAAAGGGAAAGATAATTATTGTGTCTTTGAAAATATTTAAGGAATACAGATAAAAAGATAACTTATAGAGGTGATTATAAATCAGTTCTGTAAGTTATTTTTTGTTTACTAATAAAGTATTGAATAAAAAATTAATTCAAATAACGTATTAGTATCATTACACATAGGAGAATAGATAAATTTTTCTTAGTATGGTAATATTTTAGTTAGAAGAAATACTTAGAGCTAGAATCTATAATAAAATACTAAAAAAGAGTACTTACAATATAAATATATATTTTTGAAGTATAAGTTCAATTTTGAATTTGAGCATCTATTACGAAAGCAAAGGGATAAGGGGGCGGAATTAGTTGATAAGGAGAATTGATTTAATATTTACAAAACTTAAAGAATTAGTGGAATTTAATAAAGAAGGAATTTCAGCATCTTATATATCAGAAGAATTAAACCTTAATAGAGCAAATGTAAGTAACGATTTAAATAAGTTAGTAATAGACGGAAAAGCTATTAAGATAAAGGGGAAACCAACATTATTCATACCTGTAATTGAAGAAAACGTTATCTCAAATGTATCAATTATAAATAAATTTTCAGAGTCAAATCCAAGCTTATATTCAGCTGTTGAGCAAGCAAAAGCAGCTATATTATATCCACCTAATGGAATGAATATATTATTACTTGGCGAAACTGGAGTTGGTAAATCAACCTTTGCTTCTTTAATACACAGATATGCTGTTGAAATGGAAATGAAGGACTTAGAAAGTCCATTTATAACATTTAATTGTGCAGATTATGCAAATAATCCTCAGCTACTGCTAGGACAATTATTCGGAGTTAAAAAAGGATCATATACAGGTGCTGAGATTGATAAAGTTGGGTTATTAGAAAAAGCAGATGGTGGAATTTTATTTTTAGATGAAGTACATAGATTACCAGCAGAGGGTCAAGAAATGTTTTTTACTTTTATGGATAAGGGTGTATATAGAAGACTTGGAGAAACAGAAAGTGAGAGGCATGCAAAAGTGCTTATAATAACAGCAACTACTGAAAATCCAGATACAGCTTTACTTAAAACTTTTACGCGAAGAATTCCTATGGTAATAACAATACCAACATTAAAAAATAGAGGCATGGAGGAAAGATTCAATCTTATAAAACAATTCATGATGGAAGAGTCAGGAAGACTTGGACAAAGTATTAAGGTATCTATGAATTCTATAAAAGCATTTTTGTCTTATAATTGTGAAAACAATGTGGGTCAGCTAAGAGCTGATATACAACTTGCTTGCGCTAAAGCATATGCAGATTTATTATCCAATAGAAAAGATGAGATAAAAATGAGTAGTTTAGATTTACCATCATATATTAGGGAAGGTCTTTATAAGGAAACGGAACATAGAAAGCTTTGGAATAAGCTTATTGATATAAATAAAAGATATTGCATATTTGATAAGGATGAGCAAGGAATAATATTTGAAGAACGTACAAATGATGAAAATATTTATGAAATGCTAGATTTAAGAACGAGAGAGCTTAAGAGAGAAGGAATAAATGGCATCAAACTTGAAGAAGAAATAGAAAGAGATATAGGAGACTACTTCAAGAAATATATGAATACTTTTAGCGATAAAGTTGATGTGACGAATATAAAAAATATTGTAGAAGATGATGTTATGAAGGTAATAGAAGAAGTTATTATATTTTGCGAAGATGAACTTACAATAAAGCTAGATAAAAAAATTTATTATGGGCTAGCAGTTCATATTAGTAATTCAATAGATAGAATACGAAGAAATAGGAAGATTGTGAATCCTAAATTAAATAGTATAAGAGAAGAATATAAAAAGGAATTCAACGTAGCATTGGATGCTTTAAAGATAATAGACAGAAAGATTGACATAGATATGCCAATTGATGAAGCTGGCTTTATAGCTATGTTTTTAAGCTATAATTATGAAAATTTAAAACACAAACAAAATGATGTTAGAGTAATAATAATAGCTCATGGTGTAAGTACAGCAACCTCAATGGCAGATGCTGTTAATGGCCTTCTTGGAACAAAAAATGTTATTGGGATTAATGCACCTATAGAAGAAAAACCTAAAAATATATTGGAAAAGACTAAAGAATATATAAGAGATCATGAAATAAAATCAGATATATTATTTTTAGTAGATATGGGTTCTCTTACAACATTTGGGAAAGAAATAGAAATTTCATTTAATGTAAAAACTAGAACAATACCATTAGCTAGTACTCTTCATGTGCTAGAAGCAACTAGAAAGTCCATGATTGGATATTCTTTAGATGAAATATATAGAGAAACTTTAGAAGTTAATAACTTATATGATAATGATGTTTTAGATTATAAACCAGAGGCGGAAGAGAGAAAGTTAGCAATAGTAACAGTGTGCACAACAGGTGAGGGTGGAGCTAAAACAATAAAAGGCTTGTTAGAAAGAAACTTAACGCTTGATAAAAATTTAATAGAAATAGTTCCGTTAAATTTTATAGGAAAAGAAAATATCTATGAAAGAATAGAAAAATTAAAAAGAAAATATGTACTGATTTGCTTTGCTAGTCCATTTAAATTAGATATAAATTATCCACAATTTATGTTAGATGATATTATGGAAGGGACTTGTACTAATGATATTCAAAAACTTATCGATGTAGAAAAAACATATGTAAAGATGGCAGAAACTTTAGATCGTCAATTAAAGAATATTGATGGAAGAACGGTGTTAAAAGACATAAAAAGGTTTAATACAACTGTTACTGAAGCTTTAGAT
>Ga0302161_10000322_pt1 | contig 12687 bp, 11 predicted proteins | sample I_Fen_E2_1_FD_193498 | JGI IMG/M metagenome (GOLD analysis project Ga0302161, IMG submission 193498) | Peat permafrost microbial communities from Stordalen Mire near Abisko, Sweden - I_Fen_E2_1 | ecosystem: Environmental > Terrestrial > Soil > Wetlands > Permafrost | place: Sweden: Abisko...
TTCATTCATTTTAACTTCTCCTTTTCATATATAAAAAAATTTCACCATAATTCCATTATAATCCAATACACTCTCATTTTGAATAATATAGAACAATATATATTAAAATTTCAAGTTAAAGCATTTATTATATTTTTAGTTATAATCAACTTTATAGGAAATAATCTTATAAGCATTATGATAGATTTCTACATGCAATAGAGAGCCAATGTATGTATAACATGTGTGATATTTTGTAAATTATGTTATAATAAGTGCCATGTAAAACTACAATCTAATGGACAACAATAAATGAGGGCGAACTTGTGTAAGATACAAGTATAGAAACCCAAATACAGTTATAGCGGAATATTTCTGTGATATTTTGGCGGAAGTTCATACGTTAGGCACCATTTGCATACCAATATCCACTGCTACTACATTGACCTTAATTGACAAGGTCTTGAAACATCAACAATGTCTGACTATACTATATAAAAGTTCTAAACTTATAAACTTTACCCTAAATTTTACGCTTGGAGGAAATAATATATGAGTTACTGGAACACAGCAGTCTGCGAAACAAACGGAATTAACATACACTACACAAGAACCGGTGGAAACAAACCTCCTTTAATTTTGCTACATGGATTAATGACTAATGGGGAGTGTTGGACAGGTTTGGCACATGTTCTGGAGAAAGAATATGACGTAATCATGCCGGATGCCAGGGGACATGGCAATTCGAGTGTACCTGACTTTGGATATCGATACGAAGACCATGCAAACGATGTTGCCGGTTTAATAAATGTCCTAAGACTGCCTCCTCCAATCCTGCTCGGACATTCCATGGGGGGGATGACTGCAGCCGTGGTGGCAAGTCGTAAACCCAATCTACTCCGTGGCATGGTCTTAGCTGATCCAACGTTCTTGAGTCCCAAAGTTCAGCGCGAAGTTCACGATAGTGATGTCGCCGACCAGCATCGACGAATGCTCAATATGTCATTGGATGAAGTGGTGGCAGACGCGCGTAATAGACACCCTAATCGGTCAGGAGAGATCCTTGAGTTGTTCGCTCGGGCACGACTTCAAACAAGCATGGCCGCCTTTGACGTTCTTACGCCACCGAACCCTGATTATAAGATGTTAGTGAGTGAAATTGACGTTCCAAGCCTCATCGTATTTGGTGATAAAGGCGTGGTTTCGTCTGTTGTTGTCGATGAACTGCAACTTCTTAATCCAAGACTTCAGGCAGAACAAATCCTGGAAGCTGGTCACAGTGTCCACTTAGACCAGCCAGAGCGCTTTGCGACTGTCGTCGGATCTTTCATACGTTCAATTGGAACAGTCATTGATTCATGAACATGCTAAACTTGAGTACTTTGGTAGATTGATGCGCATGATTAATATGAAAAGTTACTAAGTATGATGTGGCTTAAGTTTTAGGTAATATTATAGAAGCATATCCTTAATTGGATAAGCTTCTATTTTTATGGATTTATATTTATTTAAGTCTATAATTATTGCTGACATTCTTCTCTATTTCAACAATAAAATCCTTGCACATTTCATAAACCCTAGAGCCAACCCCTTCATCGAAAGCTAATAATCTATCAATTGAAAATTCGCTGCTCACAATCATAGGCAAAAAATTAAGATACCTATAATTAATGATTTCAAACATAATATTTACGTCACTCTCATTAATTTTCCCTTTAAAGAGGTCATCAATAAGCAGTACCTCACATAATTGATATTTCGAAATAACTTTACTATAATAATTTTCATCAATCATATTTTGCTTTATCTTTGTAATAACATCTCTGTAAGGCATGTACACAACTTTAGTCTTTTTTTGAAGGAAGTTTATTGCAAGAGCAACAGATAAATGGGTCTTTCCGCTTCCAACCTGTCCACAAAATAGAATACTATTTTTGCGTCTTCCTCTGACACTATTAAAATCGTGATAATAAGCTATTGCAGTATCTTTAGCTCTCTCTGCAGCTCCATTCCATACTTCAAAATTAGAGAATTTATGTTTACACATTTCTGTATTGATTCCACTGGACTTCCATTCATTTTTAAGTTTCTCAATTTTTCTACATTCACAAGCCTGAGCAAGAGGCTGCATACGCTCTTGCTTTATTAAAATCCAACCTGTATCTTGGCATTTATCACACTTATATAAGATTTTCTTCTGTTCCTTTTCTTTCAGATTCTGTGAGGTTTCGTGGTTTCTTTGGCTTGACTCCTTTAAATTCATTTTTATCTGCTGAGTCACTCTTTCTATCGCTTCTAAGGGCATTTTTCTTTACCTCCTTATAATCTTTTGGATATCCATCTTTTCTCCAATTTTTTAATATTCCAATTGCATACTTTATATCAGGACAATTATTTTCAAACCCAACATCCATAGCCATCTTAACTAGCTTTTCTCCATGAATATCAATAGCAGATCTAAGTGCAACATAGTTACATCCTCCAACTTTTCCTGTTATTTTTTCATGATAACGCATAAGTTCTAAAGCTTTATGATTTATGTCCTTCCCTTCATCTGGTTGACTTTTAGTGATATTATCTTCAGAGTAATTTGACTTACTTTCATCTTCGTGAGAGATTAAATTTTTATTATTTATTTCACAAGTATTATTTTTATAACTCTCTATCTCTATATTTTTATCTTTATCTATATTCTCAATTTCATTCTTATTCTCTTTCTTATTCTGTTCCATTACAGTAACATTACTATCATCATTCTCTCCATTAAATGTAACATTACAATTATCATTATCAATTTTATCTTCTATGTTTTTTTCATTAAATTCTTTCTTTTTAGCTCTAAACTTTGCAACTCTGTCATTGTTTAATTGTCTTGCCCTTTCCATTCCTTCAACATTTTGATGTTTATCCCAGTTTTTAATTCTAAAACTCTTATCCTCGGTAAGTTCTATCATTTCTAATTTTCTTAGTACTTTATAAGCTGCTTTTATTTCATCTACACTTCGGTTAAATTCTATAGCTAAACTCTTGATCGTATATGGAATATTATCTGTAATATATAAATATCCTCCACGATTTATTTTTCCAGCTAAAACAAGAGATCTTGTCCAAACATAATGATGTAAATCTCTATTTTCCATACTATCTAAAATTTTAAGTTTAGTATCATCATACATACCTACTTCAAATTTCACCCATTTAACATCCACCATAATTATTCCTCTCCCACTTATAGAATATTTGAAACTCTCCAAGACCCTTAAAAGATGGCGTGACCCCTATTAATTTACATGTACATACATAACATCTAAAAATCCTAAAATCCATTTTTACACACACCCATAAAAATACTTTATTTAATTAATATTCCCATATGTTCTCCTCTCCTTTTTTCTTTCTCAAAGTCATAATAAATACATTGCTCAACTTGCTTAACCGGAAAACATTCTCCTAGCATTTCAGTACATACCTTTGCACTTTTAGGATAGTTTTCTAATATTTCTATTAAATCATTAGCTGTTAATCCATCAAATTTTCTTATCATCAAAATTACCCTCTCTCTTTCATATCAATATGCCCTTCTAAAAATTCATCTAGCTTTTTAAATTATCAATATTTTAAAATTATGGAGTCACACCATTAATCTTATATGAAATACTATATATCCCTATGTTCTAGTGATATTTTTTCTAACCACTCATGTAACATTTCTCTATTAATTAGCACCTTAGCTCCCACCTTAAAATAAGGAAAATCAGTATTTGGTTTATTAATTAATTCTATTATTTTTTCTTTACTGACATTTATAAGTTCTGCACATTCTATAACTGTGAGAGTCATTTTATTTGAAATATTATTTTTAAAAATATCATGAAGTTTATTAAATATTATTTCTTCTTCGCCCATCCATGGTCACCTCACATGCTATTTCAATTTCCTTTATGCTTTTCCCATAAATTTCACTTAGCTTTTCTATCTTTAGCCTGTCCAATTTATATTTACCCTTCTCAATATTATTAAATTGAACTCTACTTATATCCAATTTTTCTGCAACTTTATATGCTTTTATTCCACTTTCCTCTCTCAATTGCTTTAAATTCATTCTCATTCCCCCTTTCCTTAATTGTAAATTTATTCCATTAATATGTAAAGTATTTTTTTCACTTTATTTTTATTTTTGAAATGTATATTTCATTTTTGAAAAGTGCGTTTTTCTATATATTTTATAATACCTTTTATTAAATGCTATTTATCTCGTCATTTATTACAGTAAATATCAGTATTATTGACATCACATAAAATAAATCATTTCATTACCATTATTTTCAAATAAATAATTTACAAATTTGTAAAGCTGATTTATAATAAGGCATAAGAAACAAATTAATAAAATAATAAAATGTGTCAATATATATGGGTAGAAGAGAAGAGAATGTGTTTAGCCTATAGATTACTATTAGGTAAGCATGCTTAAAAAGTGTGCCACAGTGCTGCACTTTTTAACTAATGTTAATCATAAACACTCAATGTATTGCCAATAGATATGGACTCTTGATAGAAAATAGACTAATATGTTGACTTGTTATTTTTTTGAATATGCCTAAATAAGGAGGGATGTATATGTTTAATGATCGTTTAGAAAAATATCGAAATGAGCTCCACCTAAGAAAGAATGAAATGGCAGATAAATTACAAATAAGTGAAAGTTACTATAGCCTAATAGAAAATGGAAAAAGAAATCCTTCAAAAAACTTTATAGAAAAACTAGTATTGATTAGTGAATTACCTGAAGAGTATTGGATATATGGAATAAATGCAGAAGACTATATAAATATTAGAGATGAGTTCAAATCTCTAAAAAAAGCTTTAAACACTGTTTTAGAACTTGGTTCTTTTAAAAATGTTAATGAATTTTTTGATCAGAATAATAATCCAAAAGATTCTCTTGGACGTTTACTAATTGCTGCTCTTAAAGCAGATATAAATTATATGATAGAAAAAAGGCAAAAGTAACAAGCTCATGCATCCTTGTTACTTTTTTCTATATTTAATTAATAACAATTATAAAATACATAATTTAAAATACTTCGTACATAAATTTTTTAAATACTTACTATCTATTAGGTAAATAAAATAAACAACAAGTATGGATTATTCGTATAAATATAAATACCTGCACTTATTTAAAGGTGCAGGTATTTATATAATTCTTCTATTTGTCCTTCTTTTCTTGGTCTATTTAATCTGCTCTGCTCTGCTTTTTCTCTCATTTCTGTAAACATTATAGCGTCTTTAATTTCTCCATCAGTTTTCGTAAGTTTCTCAATAGCCTTTCCTGCAGTATTTGATAAAAATGTTAACTGTTTATGTAACTTATTATTGTATAAATAATGGGAATTATAGCGATTATATTTCTAAAACATTAAATATTCCCATTAAATTAAAGATTTATTTGATCTAGCTGTAATTCATTTTTTGAAAACTTTATCTCATAACTTTCGCTAGTCTCATCATATGATTTAATGTACTTGCAATCAACTAACTTTTCTATAAGATATTTTATTGAACTATTTTTTTCAATTTTAACACTGACCTCTTCTTCATGACTTTTTTGAGAAAGTAACCTTATTGGTTCTCCAAAAGCATTTAAATATTTCTTAATATAATCCTCATTAAGATCTTTTACCCTATTAGCAAGTAATTTTATTCTATCTTCAGTATAATCTTGAATATTAATTAATGAATCAAATATTGAATTATCTAACTTTTCTATTATTCTTTCCTGATTTAATTTAAAAATAAGATTTACTAATTCTTCGTTATCAATATTTTTCAAGACACAATCCTTGTTAAAATTAATTAAGCTAATTTTATTCTCTTCACTAATTTTATCTTCGTTTAAATACATTTCAATTTCTTTAGCTTCTAGAATAATATCTTTGTTATTTTCTAAAAATTCATCAAAATTTCTAATAACCCAATCATAATATAGATCACCATAATTATTTTTTAAATATGTGTTATTATTTATCGTAAAATTCAAACTTCCTGAATTTAAAATTAAATTCATTCTACTATTGGAAACTTTACTATTTTCAGAACAACTATAATATTTTGGTATAGAATTTTGAATCTTTACAAAACAATCATCACTCAATTCCTCATTTTCATACAAATATCTATAAAATAATGTGCAAAGTTCCTTAGAAAAATTATCAAATTCCTCTATTTTATCTATCCTAATAACTGATAAACTCTGAAACACATCTTTTTTATTAATTTGCTTAATCAAGTTAGAACTTAGTATTTTAAAATTTTCGAAATAGTAAATAATATTTAACCAATTTATATTCCATTTAAAGTTTTCAATTACTGTATCCCACAACTCACTTGGAATACTTTTCAATTCATTAAAAATTACATCAGATTTTTTTATAATTTCAATTTTTATTTCATTATTTATATTAGTGTCATTTAAGAACTTTTCAATCACAAGTATATCTTCATTGGTATTTTGCGGTATTTTCAAAAATACATTTTTTAAATATTCTGTTAAATTTGCATCTAAATAATTAATTAAACACTTGCTACTAAAGTTTTTAACTGATGAATAATTTTTCGATTCAAAGTCGTTCATTTTTTCTTTGTTGAAACTTACATAATATCCATAAAAATACCTAATCATATTTACGTTTATACTATACATATTACTCTCTAATATATAATTTATAAGTTTGCTTTCTGCTTCTTGTTCATCCTCATATTTAACTACTTTAGGAATCTCCAATAAATCAAATTTAATATCCAATTCTTTTAAAATAACTTTTAATTTCTCTTCTATATTAGGATTATAGGCAAGTTGAAATATATTTCTTGTATTTTTTATAAAATTTAATATACTGTCATTTTCATTTAGTGTAATAATAACATTCTCATCACAGGTATTTATTATCCAAGTAAAATATGATTCAATTCTTTCATTAAGTAAATGAGATTTATTAATAATAAAATTCCAAAATCCAGTATATTTCTTGCATATTTCGTTTATAAAAATACTTTTATACTCTGATTTTGTGCAAAATTGATCTATAAAATCTATTCTTGAGTCTATATTATCTATTAGAGATTCAAGAAGAATGATAAACTGTGATTGTTCCGTTTTTAAATTTTTTAACAAGTATTCTAATAAATCATTATTTAAAATTGATTTACTTTTTAATTCATCTGCTGAAATATCCTTTATTATTTCATTTATATTGTCTAATTTATACTCATATCCTAATTCATGATAACTTTTTACATTTCTTAAAAATTCCATATCATTCTGAGTTATTGCTCCTGGATAAAAATATGAAATATAGTGTCTATATGTTTCATCAATATATCCCTCTCTAATTAAAAAAACAAGTAAATCTTCATTTTTTATTTCATCAAAAATATCATTAACATTGTATTTTTTAAGGAGATTTTTTAAAGTGATAAATTGAATTTCATTTTTATTCTTTAAGGCTTCATCTAATTCTTCTTTTTTTCTTTCTAATTCTTTTTTCTTCTTCAATTGTATTGCTTCAGCCATAATAAATAGATTGTCGTATTCTCCAAAGGCTGTGAAAATTTCATCATATGTGAGCGTACCCATATGTGAACCGCGATCATTAAAAACACTAATTTGATTTTGTTCACTAAATAGATTCCTTTTATTAATTACGTCTTCTGAAATATTTATTCGATTAAGACTTCCATTAGAATTCGTTACTCCTATTACATAAACCCCTCTTCTTTGCCATCTAGTTCTAAAAATCATCATTAAATCTTCAATTGAATTCGCAATTGTAGAATCAGATATTTCAATTAATTTTTTTATATGCTGAATTTTCTCTTCTAATTTATTTATCTCTTCCTCTGCAAATTTTCTTTTTTCATCAAATACTTTTTTAACGAATCCATCATTATACTGTAATTTATAAAAATCCTTAGGATATAAATTTTTATATATAATAATTGAAAATAACTTGTCCGCATTTATTGTACTGCTATTGATCTGTTTGTAATATATCATATACTCATTTGTAATATTAGTAAGCATCCTCATATCGTCTAAAAAGATAGTAATATCTTTAATTAATCTATCTGATGGTCTATTAATATCGCTATTATTATGTATGTATTTAAAATTATCTAAAATTATTTGTCTTGAATTAAAAGCATCTACAAATGGAATAACTGGAATAATAAAATCAAAAAACTTAGTACGCTCTTTGTCTGAGAACATGTCATCTTTTATTGCATATAAGAAAATTATTCGTCTATTAATATTTTCATAGTTATTTAAGAATGTATTTATTTCTCTTAAATTCGTAAAAATAGATGAATTATCAAATCTATCGATATCTTCAAATATCACCACTTCATACTGCGTTTCCTCAAAAAAGTACAATAATTCATCTAGATATTTATTGTAAATAGATTCTTTATCATCTTTAGCCAATTCTATTTCTGTTTTATCAAACTTTATTTTAGCAATTTTAAAGCCTCTCAGGATTGAATTTATTAAATAATACAACATTATTATAAAAGTTGTACCAAATGAAATACTTATAATATAAGTTAACCATTCACTTTTTAAATACAAATATATTTTATGTATTTCCTGCCAGCTGAAAAATGCATTTTGAAAACTTGAAATAATACTTCCTTCATATAATAATGCACCACTGCCCAAAAGCATAAGTCCAGTTATTAATGTTTTCCAAACAGTTTTTTTAGTCACTTTTTGAATTTTTTTAAATCTAGAAAATGGTGTTCTTTTACCATCAACTCTATAAATCATTTGTTCTAGTATACTTTTTTCTATAAGCTGCGGCTCTTTTGACTCTTCATTAAATGTCGCTAACGAAATTCTCAAAAATTTATCTATTTTCAGATTTGACTTTTTTATGTAACTTTCAATAATTGTACTTTTTCCTGAACCATATGGCCCAGATAAAGCAACATTTCTTATACGTTCATTATCATTTATAACCCAATCTAATGCTTTATGATACGTTTCAATTTTATCAACATCATCTTTAGGCATTAAATCTGAATAGAAATTATTTTCACAATCTGATTTAATTTTTAAATAAAATTTTTCTTTAAACTTTTTACTATTCTCTTCAATATATTTAAATATCATTATTATTTTTTCATATATTATTTTCTTTCCCACTAAATCTATACCTTTCTTCGTTAAATTCTTTTTCAGAATCTTAATTATCAGCTTTAATTTATAGTATAAACATCATTTACTTTATGTTATTATCTTCATTTGCTACTAATAACAATTTTCACATCTTTCCCCATCAATTAAACCACCTGCCGGGAAAACATTACCACAGCCTGTACATACCTCTACTTCTTCTGTATCTCCTAAGCAATCATCACACACAAGTCCTCCATCATCATAAAAATAAGTTCCAATTTTATTTTTGCATATTACACATATTTCGTCGTAATTTATATTATCTTCAAATGATAATAATTCAACTGAATCAATATCTATTTCATCTATATCAATTTCATATTGCTTCTCTAAATATGTTATTTGTGTAAATAATGTAAAGTCTATTTCAACACACAATATAATATTACCAATTTTATGGTTTCTTTGACTATAATATTTATTAACATCTACTTTTATTTCTGTACTAATACTTCCATAAAATATTGCTTTATCAACATCATTATCTATATCAACGTTACAATTATTTAACTTTGTACTAAGAAATATAAAATCACTAAACTCGTCAATCTCTAATTCTTTTTCGTTCTCTATTGTCTTGTAAATATCATAATGTAAATTATCATTGACTTTATCAACGATATCTCCCATAAAACTTCCAGAAGATATATTATTCCCATCTAAAATAAGATCTCCAACTATTTTTACCATTTCCAACTCAATCATAGTGTTAACAGAATATTTATTATTAATTACTGAAATATTTTGTATAAAATCCTTTAATGTAAGCATATAAAATAAGTTTTCAGTTTCTGTGAAAGAATTAAATTCCTCTTTAAGCTCACATCTAGGACAATTATTTTTCTTATCCCACCAATCTTCTTTATTATCGTTTGAAACAAATATAATTGTCTTCTGATCTGCCTTAGCTTTATCTATAATCTGCTTCCATATAATCAAATCTCCAAATTTTCTCGTTTTAGTTTTATCATTCTTATCTTTTCCTATATCTGAATATCCTGGTGGGATACAATACTTATATCGAATTTCTCCTTCTTTATAAAGATCCATGAGTTGTGTAACTATATATTTATGCCCTACCTGTTTTTTTGTAATTAAGTCATCTATAAACCCTTTAACCAAATCTTGCTGCAATATTTCTTTATTTTTATTAACTTCAACTGAAATATCATTTTTATATTTATCTAATGTTATAGCTATTTCATTCATTTCTTTATCTAAATCAGCTTTAAACCTACTTATTTGTGGAAAGTTATATCTACTATAATTACTAAATAATTTACTATATGATTTACCTGTTTCTCTTAATATTTTTTTAATTTCAGCTTCCAAATTGTGATACTTCTTAAACGCAGCCTCTCTTGTGTCTTTATGATTTCTTGCAAACTCTACTATAACTTGATTTGGTAACCATATCTGCTCAAATATAGATTTTAGATTATCTAATATATTATTGCATGATTCTGTTGAATAAAAGTATAAATCAATTATACTATTAGTATCCATTATTACTATGCATTCTTCATTCCAAATTGATTTAAAATCTTCAAAATCCTTTAACAATTTATTCTCTCCTTTACTATCTCTATAGTATTTATTTTTTACTGTCTTTAAATATTATTTTAAAATTATAACTTGTTGTAATATTAAAGACATATACGTAACTTATCAAAAAGCTCTTACCCTATTCTCTAACTTCCCATTAAAGACATAACAAGCTCCTCACACACATATTCTTATTTTTCATCCAAAAATAAGAAGGATAACCCATCTCTAAATTAATAGATAGCCTATCCTTATTATACAGCAAATTTTTATCATTCTTCCTATATTTCCCTTGGAAACTCTTCATTATTTTCATACAAAATTCGAACATATTCTCCAAACAGTTAAGTTAACTACCTACTTTCTAAGTCCATTATTCCAAGATATTTTAATAATACTTACATTAAATTTCTAAATGGTTTTTGTTGTAATATTTTATTATCATATATCAAGCCATTTTTAACTACATATTTTACAATTAGTTTTATAAAATGTATTTGTTTAGAGTTAAATGCTTGATTGTTTAAGAATTTTGAAAAAAGTTCATTTACTGCGCTTCTATCTAATCCCACTAATTATCTTACTAGTTTATTTACTGGTATATCTCCAAACTCTTTTCATAATCTGCATGCGTTCCAAGTTTATTCCACATAATTTATACTAAATTTGCTATAAGTTTTTTATATTCATCTTTAACATATCTCCTTTAAAATTTTTACATTGAAATATATAAGATATCTAGCTTTTAATCATATATACTAAATGTAAGGGATATTTTTACATTTAACTTATAGATGGAATCAATCACCTTATTAATTCTAAATATTAGGAGGTTTGTACATGGATTTTGATTATATTGAAGAATTAGTTACTAAATCTAAAAATGGTGATAAGCTTTCAAAAGAAAAATTAATTGATGAATTTAAGCCTTTAATATTTAATCTCACTAGCAGAACATTTATAGATGGATATGAAATGCATGATCTTCAACATGAATGTTACCAATCACTCTTTAAATGCCTTTCCTTATACAATTTAGAAAAACATAGATTTGTTGCTTATGCCACTAATGCAATTAAGAATAATATGAATGATTTAATAAAAAGATTTAAAATTAGAAGTGCAACTGAAGGCAACGATGCCATAAGTTTACATGATGATGTTGAAAAAGATCTACCCTCACAGGATATCAGCTTAGAGGATTTATTGAGTGATGAATGTGATTATGAAGATTTAAGATTGGCTCTTAGCAATTTAGATGAAGATGAAAAGGCGCTTGTTGATTTTATATTTTACAAAAATAATACCGTTCAAACTTATGCTTACATTAAGAATATGTGTTACTCTACTGCTAATCTTAGAAAGAAAGTTGCTTTGAAGAAAATTTCTAATTATTTAAATTAATTGATGATTAAAATTAAAATGAAAATGCATCAAAAAAATCCAAGGCTAAATTGACTGCACCATATCTACTAGATAGAGTGCAATTTAAATTGCCTTGGATTTTCTTTTGCCCATATTGATCTTTTCTATTTTTATTCTGTCTTACTCAATATTAAAATTGCTAACAACTTCTGTGGTCTCTTCTACATAAGCTTCAAGAGCATCATCAATACATTCACAAATACTGCTAAGTGTACATCCCTCGCATTCTTTAATTACGCCCTCTACTAATAATGAACATCTCATCATATCTCCTAAAGTAGAATTTTTAATCGCTAATGCTATTTGCTTTTTATCGAAGCACTCTTTTTCTAAATTAACTTTAATTTGATTTTTAACCATTTAACAACACACTCCAAAATTTATTTGCAGCTCAAAAATTTTCACTGCTACTATGGATATATGTTAGATAAATAAAAATCACATAAGTGAGAATCGAAAAGTAAAGCTCCAAAAAGTGATGCTCCAAAAGTAAAACT
>Ga0302161_10000325_pt1 | contig 12648 bp, 10 predicted proteins | sample I_Fen_E2_1_FD_193498 | JGI IMG/M metagenome (GOLD analysis project Ga0302161, IMG submission 193498) | Peat permafrost microbial communities from Stordalen Mire near Abisko, Sweden - I_Fen_E2_1 | ecosystem: Environmental > Terrestrial > Soil > Wetlands > Permafrost | place: Sweden: Abisko...
CAGCGGCACTTTCGTACTTATACGAAATTGCCAACTAGCTATCAGCGGCACTTTCGTAGCTATACAAGATTGCCGACAGTACATCAGCCGCACTTTCGTAGCTATACGAAAGTGCTAACCATGCATCAACGGCACATTCATACTAATACAAATAGAAGAAATTGCAGGGGTCATTCCCACCTGCTCTTCTATTTCAGTTCCTTTTCAGGAAGACTTCAAGCAATAAATAGTTACCCAGAAAACAGATCATTACTATAGTCTGGTTTACTTATACAGCTCGCCTTAGGATGCAATTAAAGCTAATTGTTACCACTATTTCACCTAAAAATATCTATATTTGTAAGTTCCAATTCGCAAAGACACATTACTTATCTTTGGCAGTCGAAAACAAATATACATCTAATTATTAATATATCATGTTAAGAAATTTCCTTTTATCTCTTTTAGTCATTAGCTCTTTAGCACAGGCTCAGCAAACGTATAAGTCGCCATTAACTTCAGCCATTAAAGAAACTGATTTAAAAAGAGATTTGTATGCAATGGCAGATGATCATTTCCGAGGTCGTGAGGCCGGAACGTTGGATGAACTAAAAGCAGCAGTATGGCTTGCCGACGAAGCTAAAAAATCCGGCATCCAACCGGCAGGAGATGATGGCACCTTTTTTCAGTTTTTTCATCTGATCCGTCATCGCCCGTCGGACAGAAGTACAGTAGCCATTAATGGAAAAGGACTGGCTTTATGGTCGGATGCACTCATTGCGCAAGCTAATGAAGCAATTGTGGATGCTCCCATTGTGTTCGTCGACAAAGGCAGAGAAGAAGATCTGGCTAAAGTAGACGTTAAGGGTAAGGCTGTGGCTATTATAGCTTCCGACGAAGGTTTGCATCTCAACATGTCATTACCCGAAAGACGCTATCCAGTATTTGTACGGGCTAAATTCTATGATAAACTCATAGCCAAGGGAGCAGTAGCAATCATTTTTATTGCAGATAAACTCGGTGAAGAATCCTGGGCAGCAGTAACTCCCCAAATGACCAGAGGTCTTTATGATATTGCAGGAGGAATTAATGAGAAAATTGCTCCCAAAGCACCTGTTATATGGGTTCATGCAAAAGAACTGGATGACCTGAAGAAAGGCGGTAGCAGATTGACAACCCATATTATCACGGAAAGTTTTGACTACCCGTCTGTCAATGTGATTGGGAAAATTGCAGGGACTGACCCACTTTTAAAGAAAGAATATGTGCTTATCAGCGGACATCATGATCATGATGGTATAAGACAAAAATACGGTGAAGATTCTATTTACAACGGTGCTGACGACAATGCGAGTGTCTGTGTTGCCATGCTTGCTATGGCTCGTGCTTACACCATCCAACCCGCCAAGCGTTCCATCTTGTTTGTATTTCATGGTTCTGAAGAGCGTGGTTTACTGGGTGCAAAGTACCATGCAGCACACCCTGTTGTAGACAAATCTTCTATTGTTGCCGTGTTGAATGGAGACATGATCGCTCGAAATGATGTTAACGAGGCCACCATATTGGGAGCTAATGATCCGCACAAGAACTCGGATGATTTGGTAAAGATAACGTTGAGGGCAAATCAAGAAGGTCCAAAGTTCAGCCTGAATAAAGACTGGGATAAACCTGAACATGTGGAATATTTTTATTTCCGAAGCGATCATTTGCCTTACGCAAAAGCAGGAATACCCGCTATCTTTTTTACCAGTATGCTTCATAGTCAATATCACACACCAATGGATAAGGCTGAGAACATCAACTACCTGAAATTAAAAAAGATGACCGACTGGATATATCGTACCAGCTGGATTCTGGCTAATGAAAAGGAAAGACCTGCCTTACTTCCAAACTTCAAGTTAGAAAGATAAAAAGAATGCACTTTCATTGATTCAAGTCCGGGCTTTGCTTAGACTTGAATCAATGTTAGCTTTGTTTCTCATACCGGATTAGATGGTGATAAAACATTACTGTTCAATAAAGTTATCATCTTCGCTTTCTTCCGTCCAGTTATATTCAATCTCAAATGCAACCTTTCGGGCAAATTCCAATCCATGCCGGTCGGCCAGAAATCCTAAAGCCATATCCATCCCGGCACTCACTCCCGACGAAGTATAGTATTTACCGTCCACAACCCAGCGTGCATGTTTAATCCAGTTTACATCTTTACCATTAGTCATAACCCAGTCAAAAGCTCTTTTGTTTGAAGTTGCTTTTCGACCGTCCAATAGTCCCGTTTTAGCAAGCAATGCACTGCCGGTACAAATAGTCAACACATAGTTGCTGGAAACCGATATTTTCCGGATAGTATCAATCAACAACTGGTTGTTCACCCCGGGACGAGTTCCGGCTCCACCGGGTATAATAAATATCTCAGGATTATGATGTTCAGGTTCCAGTTTTTCTGTTGATATAAAAATGCCATGACTATTCCCTATCAATCCTCCCGATAAAGAATAAAATCGAATGCTATAAAGATCCTTTAGCCGACCCAGAATCTCAACGGGTCCAAACACATCTAGTGTCTCGAAGTTATCGAAAAGTAAAACGCCTACGTTCATCCTGTCTCTTATTTAAATTTCCTTATTCTACCTTCCACGTTGTGAGTATATCCTGTTCCGAGATGGGCGATCCGTCCGGTTTGGTATAACCTTCGAACAACAACCGGTACTGTTTGGCCAGTTGTGCATTGTACATCCATTGACCTGGGATAAAATAAAGCTTGTTATCCGTACAGTATTTTTCCAGATAGTTGATCTTGTTATCCTTCTCGGGCATATTGTGACAGAACACCATTTTACAACCACCAAGCAGAGAAGACAAACCGGGTGCCTGCAGAAAATCAGGACTAGACGAGATGGGTGTTGCATCTACCACCAGGTCGTACGGCCCTTCAAAATCGGGTAGATGTCCCAGTCCCAGTTGCTTTTTCTTTTCCTGCACACGCTGTGGATTGCGACCCACCATACTAACTTTGATGCCCAACTCCAGCAACACATGAAAAGCCACGCCCGAAACACCACCATTTCCGTAGATCACCGCGGTTTTGATATTGAGGCCCGAAGTCTCAATGCCTTTTGTGAGGGCGGTTTTAAGCCCTATGGCATCCGAATTATAGCCTACAAGTTTACCTCCGTTATTTACAATAGTGTTTACTGCCTGAGTTTTCTGTGCCAATGATTCTACTTCGTCCAGAAACGGAATGATGGTGGATTTTAGTCCACCCCGTCCGGTAACTGCTGCACCACGTGCAATGGGTGAGCGAACCAAAGCGGCATATCCTTCGGGCGTAACACTGTCGGCAATGGTAAAATAAACCAGATTTAATCCGAGTGCACGTATGGCGTCGTTGTGTTTCACGATGGAAGATGCGCTGCCGGATGTAGAGAAAATGAATTTGGTTTGAACATTTAAGTTCACGCTACAATCGGGATGTTGTATGGGCATAATAAATGTGTTGTTATATTACGACTTGTTTGTTTACCCTCAATTAGATGCTTACGGCAGTAATCCGATGTACATCTTCCACCCGGGCCTTAAGCACCCAGGTTTTTCCGTGGTCAGTAGATCGGATATTTTTCCATTTGAAAGTGTCTTCCTGTATATCAAAAAACACCCACTTCATCTGAAAGCCGATGGGCGTAACGCATGTAATTACAATCTGATCGTTTTCTTTTTCGGCTACGAGCTGAACAGCCTCTCCGGTACATCCGTAAAAGATATCCCAATTCCGGTGCAAGGGATTATAAATTCGGATGGTAGTCCCGTATTCTTTTTCAAGTTCGTTTGTTTCCGGATTCTTCTTGGACGTAACAAAGGTGTCTTGTACTGCCCGCCCTTCCAGAATACGGGAAAAAGTCCAGGTACCGTCGGTAAACGACTCATGTTTATCGCCTATATTATCGTGCCATTTAAAACTCCACTCACCAATAAGTGGTCCGAAATAGTCAAACTCTTCGGGAATAATATTATGTTTCGTGTTTGCTATTAATGCATTGGCAAATCTATTCATCGTTAGTTAGTTTCTAAAGTTGTTATTATTTAAAATGCCTATCCGATATTTATCCCAATGAATCCTGTAGAGATGCTAACCCGGTAGAGAACGATATCCTAAAAATAATCAATGAACGGCTATATAGATGTCAACCTCCGAATCCTCTCCGTTCTGTGATTTCTCTCCATAAACTTCAAAGTCATAACTGTACTTTCTATTCAATTCTTTATCTCTGTTCCAAACGTCTGTCCACACATCCACTATTGCTTTAGGCATAGAACCTTTGGCTACAAATCTGATAAAGTTGTCAGAAGAAAATTGTTGTCCGATAAGTCCGGCCGGAATATCTTCCAAACTTGTTACCTGCATTCCAATAACTGTGGTATATTCATCTGTGAAGTCCGACTTATAGTCGGTATATATTGAATAAATGTCATTACTGACCTTATTAGGTATTTTATCAAACAGCCCCTTTTCATAAAACTCACCCCACAGCTTAGCAAGGTCTTGTGCCGACTGATTATTTCTATTGCTTGTTCTTACCAAAATACCTATTATGTTGAAGCCATCTATTTTTATCATATTGTATGTTTTTTATCTTTTTAGTTCTGCTTCTTTATGAAAGTCTATGTGTGGCACCCATTATACATTCCACTACTTATTCGCATTTATCAGCAGATTGTGAATTGAGTTTTGCTTTTTTCAGCACCAAAGTTAATACATGTTTTTGATTCGGATTGATTCAGGTGAGATATATTTCTAAAAAAAGAGTTTGCGCTGTTGGATATGAGGAGTACTGGCTGAAGCCGTACAGCAATCGGATAGTCCTGACAGAGCAAAATAATGTGGTTTTTTTGAGTATTTATACATCTAATTCAAAAAATCACTATATTTGTACGTGTAAATTTGTCATAGGCACACTTTTTTAATTATTGAACAAACATGGATAGCAGATCGATTCGGGAGAATGGGTCTGCTTTTTTGTTTTATACAATGATTATGGGGTTTTATCAAAAGTATTTTTAGAACGCAAATAACACAAGATGTGCAAATTAACGCAATCTTATTGAATTGAAATTCAACAAATAATATTCTACTTTACAAATCTTATTTGCGAAAATTTGTGTTGTTTGCGTTATTTGCGTGCTTTTGATACAAGCTCATAAGGCTCCGGAGGAGCGATCTGTGTGGAAAAGCACCCTTTCACAATCCTTTTTTTTACAACCATAAACGCACAAAAAAAACGGATAATCCGTTTCCGAATTATCCGTTTTTTTATTTTATATCGTATCAGCTTATCTTCTTTTGTATGATGAAGAACCACCTTTATAGCTTGAACTGCCACTGCTTCTGCGTTCGCCACCTTCCGAAGAAGATGAACGGCTGCTTCTGTCGCCAAGGTCACGGTTGCGCCAAGGTTTTTCGCCACCTGCACCAGCCGATGAACGGGGTGCACGATCGCCGCGGTCACCACCACGGTATCCACCACCGCCACGCGATTCGCCACCACCATAACTACCACGTGAGCGGTATTCCGGTTTGCGACTGCCACCGCCTTCGAACGATTTGCTGCCTTTAGCTTCCGATACTTCCACTTCCGATTGACCTGCAAAGGCTGTCACCACTGCATCCAACTGATCGGCAAAAACATCAAAGAAAGTAAACTTGTTGGTAACTTCTATAGAACCAATATTGATAGATTTATCTCCTGTCACATCGTTGATAATACCCAACAAACGTTTAGGGTCGATGCCTTCGCGTTCACCTACGTTCATTTTCAAACGTACACGTCCTCCCGGTCTTACACTGCGCTCGCCACGTTCACCGCGTTCACCACGCTCGCTACGTTCTGGCAAGTTCAGATCTTCAGCATTTTTATAGTAGCTCAGGAAGCGGTTAAACTCTAATGAAACGAAACGTTTCAGCAGCTCTTCCTTGCTCAGGTATTCCAATTGAGTCATAATCTGTGGCATGTAAGGCTCAATTTGCTCTTCGCTTACTTCCACATGTTCCATGCGGTCGATCATAAAGAACAACTGTTTCTTACAAACATCCAATCCGTTAGGAATCTGTTCCTGAATAAAAGTCTTACGAAGCATGCGCTCTATATCTTTTATTTTAAAACGTTCTTTAGAATGGATAATTGATACGGCAATACCTTTTTTATTGGCACGACCTGTACGTCCGCTACGGTGTGTATAAATTTCCACATCGTCGGGCAGGTTATAATTGATTACGTGTGTCAGGTCGCTCACATCCAATCCACGTGCAGCCACATCAGTAGCCACCAGCAATTGAATATTACGGATGCGGAATTTCTGCATCACGTTATCACGTTGTGCCTGCGACAAGTCACCATGTAATGCATCGGCATTGTAGCCATCGTGCATCAGTTTATCAGCAACTTCTTTGGTTTCCTGACGGGTACGACAGAATACGATACCATAAATATCGGGATTCAAATCCACAATACGTTTCAACACCAGGTAGCGTTGACGGGCTTGCGATACATAGTATATGTGTTCTACGTTTTCCGATCCGGCATTTTTTGTTCCTACGGTAATTTCTTCGTAGTTTTTCATATACCTTTTGGCAATCGTAGAAATTTCTTTAGGCATAGTAGCCGAGAAAAGCATGGTACGACGTGTTTCGGGGGTACGTTCCAAAATAGTTTCAATGTCTTCTTTGAAACCCATGTTCAGCATTTCGTCGGCTTCATCCAGTACCAGGAAGTCAATAGCTCCCAATTCGACTTTACCACGTTCAATCAAGTCGATCAAACGACCCGGAGTAGCCACAATGATTTGTGGAGCCGTGTCTAACTGACGAAGTTGTGTGCGAATGTCTTCGCCACCATATACCGCTACAATACGCATTCCACGTATGTTTTTGGCATAACCTTTCAGGTCGTTGGCAATCTGAATACACAATTCACGTGTTGGCGAAAGCACCAAAGCCTGCACTTGTTTGCGTGAAGCATCAATAAGGTGCAATACCGGCAGACCAAAGCCTGCTGTTTTACCCGTTCCGGTTTGTGCCAAAGCCACTAAATCAGCAGTTTGTTCCAGCATAAACGGAATGGTTTTTTCCTGTACGGGCATAGGATTTTCATAGCCCAGTTCTTCGATGGCCGATAAGATCTCGTCCTTCAAATTCAATTCTCTAAATGTCATGTTGTTTGTTTTAGTACACGTCTCGAGTAGTCATCCGGCGATATATTTATGAGCTCGAACAACAATAATCAGTTCGGTATCTCATAGAACCCTCATGTACATTTTATCTTTCAAAGTAAGCGAAAGAATAAAAATTGGATTCGGGCTACATTCGTAATTACAAACGTGTACCCTCTTTTAAGCAGACTGCTTTGGTTAAAACAGTATAAATCGGATATTTACTCACAACGTATAGTTGTTTATAAATCGGGTGCAAAGGTAGTAAAAATATTCGATGCGACAACACCACGTCCTAAAATGAATTTATATCTATGCAAACGAATTGTTTTCATTCTGACAATGGACGGCTTAAACTGGACAGTCGCGACACGCATTGCTCACAGAGCCACCAACAAGTTATACACAAGCTAAAAAACGCAGAAACAAAAACAACCCACCATCATGGAAACATAGTAACACGAAACATACTTGTATTAAACTTGCGTTAAAGATCGGAATCTACACCCGACTTCCACCTTTTTGAGATATTCTAAACTGATTATTCCTTGTATTATTGAAATTTTTCATTAATTTTGCGGAAGAATTATTACAAAAACACAGCGTTGAATATCAAACTATTATAATATATTATCAAACATGAAATCAATGACTAAAAGTCCTTTGCAGATCGCGCGTGCGAGCTATCAACCTAAGTTGCCGGCTGCACTCAAAGGCAATGTAGTACTCAAAGAAGGTGCAGCTACCGAATCGGTTGCCGATCAGGCTGACATCAAGAACTTGTTTCCAAACACCTATGGTATGCCATTGGTAACATTTGAAACAGGTGCAAAAAAAGAATACCCAACACTTGCTGTAGGTGTTATCTTATCAGGTGGACAAGCCCCGGGCGGGCACAATGTCATTGCCGGATTATACGACGGATTAAAAGCATTAAACCAAAACAACAAATTGTATGGTTTCCTTGGTGGTCCCAGCGGATTAGTTGATCATGAATACGTTGAACTAACTAAAGAAATTGTTGACGAGTACCGCAACACCGGTGGTTTTGACATTATCGGTTCGGGACGTACCAAACTTGAAGAAGAATGGCAATACGAAAAAGGTGTTGAAATATGTAACAAATTAGGCATTAAAGCCATTGTAATTATCGGTGGCGACGATTCGAATACCAATGCTTGTGTACTTGCCGAGTATTACGCTCAGAAGAAAGCAGGCATTCAGGTAATCGGTTGTCCTAAAACGATTGATGGTGACCTGAAAAACGGCATGATTGAAACATCATTTGGTTTTGATACCGCATGCAAAGTGTACTCCGAATTGATCGGTAACATCCAACGCGATGCCAACTCGGCTAAAAAATACTGGCACTTTATCCGCCTGATGGGTCGTTCAGCATCACACATCACACTGGAATGCGCATTGCAAAGCCAACCAAACATCTGTATCGTATCGGAAGAGGTGGAAGCAAAAAACCAAACACTCAACGACGTGGTGAATGACATCGTTAAGGTGATTGTAAACCGGGCTAAACACGGGCTGAACTTCGGAACTATTCTGATTCCCGAAGGTCTGATTGAATTCATTCCTGCAATGAAATCACTGATTGCCGAGCTAAACGATTTATTAGCTCACAATGATGACTTCAACGCCATGAACACCGATGAGGAAAAACGTCAATATGTAAAAGGCATGCTTTCACCGGTTAGTGCTGATGTATATCGTAGCCTTCCAAAAGGTATCGCTAAACAATTAACTATGGATCGCGACCCGCACGGAAATGTTCAGGTTTCATTGATCGAAACCGAAAAACTATTGATCGAGATGGTTGCCAAACGTTTGGCTCAACTAAAAGCCGAAGGCACTTACAAAGGTAAATTTTCTGCTATCAACCACTTCTTCGGTTACGAAGGACGTTGCGCTATTCCTTCTAACTTCGATGCTGACTATACCTATTCATTGGGATATACTGCTTCTATTCTTATTTCAGAAGGAAAGACCGGTTACATGTCATCGGTTCGTAACCTCACTGCTCCTGCCGCCGAATGGATTGCAGGTGGTGTGCCAATCACAATGATGATGAACATGGAGAAACGTCATGGTAAAATGAAGCCGGTAATCCAGAAAGCATTGGTATTGCTGAACGGAGCACCATTCAAATACTTCGAAAAACACCGCGTAAGCTGGGCCGACGAAAAGTCAAGTTACATCTATCCGGGACCGGTTCAATATTACGGACCAACTGAAGTATGTGACCAACCTACTAAAACATTACAGTTGGAACAAGAATAATAAAACTCAGTATGCTGAGAGCATCAAAGGAAACGGATTTGTCAAATGACAAGTCCGTTTTTTTATTTATCAGTTACAAATATGTATTTTTGCACCATCATCAAACTAAAAAATACAGCATGCTTATACTTCTCTCGCCTGCCAAAATAATGAACTTCGCGCCTCAACCGGAGATAACATACTGCAGCAAAACTGAATATATCCACGAAGCCGAACAGCTTATTGAGCTTTTGCGCGATTTATCGCCCTCGGAGCTAAGCAAACTACTCGACATCAATGCCGGACTCACTCAGCTCAACTTCGACAGGATATTCAACTGGCATCTCCCATTCACTCTCCAAAACGCCAAACAAGCCGTAGTGACATTCGACGGTGAAGTATTCCGCGGACTCAATGCGAAAACCCTTTCGGATGAAGACCATCAGTATGCACAAATACACCTGCGCCTTTTCTCGGGACTCTACGGCATTTTGCGTCCGTTTGATCTTATTCAACCATATCGACTTGAAGTTAGCTCTAAACTTCAAAACTCTGAAGGCAATGATCTGTATGCTTTTTGGAGAGAAAAGGTAACCTTGTCAGTGCTGAAGGCACTCAAAGCGGCAGGTAAACCGGAGATTTTGATTAATCTGGCATCAAGCGAATACTTCAAAACATTGGATCTGAAAGGGACCAAGACCAGAGTTATCCACATTGAGTTTTACCAACTAAAGGACGATAGACTCAAACAAATAGTAATTTACACCAAAAAGGCGCGGGGCTTAATGGCTCGTTACATAATTGAGAACAAGATTGAAGATCCGGAAGACCTGAAAGGATTTAGTGCTGAAGGGTATTGGTTCAGTCCGCAACATTCCACCGAGAACCTATTTGTTTTTACACGATAAATGATAGTTGCCTTTGGCGATATTTACTCCCTTTAGTCGTGTTATTAGCTGCGCTATAGGTGTCTTCGGTGTTATTAACCTTTAATAATATTAATGACAATCCATCATTTTAGAACTGATTAATTACTGCTACTGTGTGACATGCCACTACTCCGGCTGTCTCGGTACGCAGTCTGCTATTGCCCAACGAAACCGGAATAAAACCAAGCGAAATGGCTTTCTGCACTTCTTCCTTACTAAAGTCGCCTTCAGGTCCTATCAGAATCAGCACATCCGACGAAGGTTTAATTTCTTTCTGAAATAGCTTTTTATCTTCTTCATAACAATGGGCAATGAATTTTTGCGATGCTTGATGGTTCTTCATCAGCTCATCGAAAGTAGTAAGCGGATTTAATTTGGGGAAATATGCTTTTAGCGATTGCTTGGCTGCCGCCACAATAATTTTCTGCAGCCGTTCCTCCTTCACCATTTTGCGTTCTGAAAAGCGACAAACAACGGGCGTAATCTCATCTATGCCTATCTCGGTCGATTTTTCAATGAACCATTCCAGTCGTTCAATATTCTTGGTAGGAGCTATAGCAATATGCAGTTTATAATCATGCTTTCCGAAGCCACTTTTCACTTCTGTAATCTCAAATCCACAATGCTTCGGATGCGGATTAGTTATGCGTGCGGTGTAAAACCCTCCTACTCCATCCACCACCGCAATCTCTTCGCCTACCTGTAAACGTAACACTTTCACGGCATGTTGCGATTCTTCCTCCGGAAGGATTTGAACCGTAGGAACATTCTGGCATCCCGGAAAAAAGAAAATAGTATCAGTCTTAGCCATACACTTTAAATATCTTATTTATAATTGAATCTGTTTCTGAGTCCGTCTTGTTATTATGTCTTTACCCCGTTTCATCAACGGTTTCTCAATAAACCGGTATGTCAGATAACTCAAAACAACCACCACCGGAACAACAGCAAAAATAATGAAACTATATTGAACTGCAGTAAAACCCTGCATGGTTTTTATTCCAATAACAAAACGAAATATGTAAAAGAGAATAATTCCATGCAACAAATAAGTACTGTAACTTATATCGCCCAAAAAGCTGACGAACTGCAACCGCAACAAGCCGAACATCGAATTACCCAACGCCACCAGCGTAAATACAACAGTAGATAAAAGAATGGTACAGATGGTTACATACCGGTATTGCACAATAGCAAACAAGCAAACAATTATAACCAGAGAGACAATTAAACTAGCTATTCTACCCTTCACTTTTTCGGCAAACTGTGTATACCGGAGCAATACAGCCGGAATAGCACCACCCACGAAACCGATCAAATAAATATCACTCTGCATTGCTCCTCTCAGATAAAAGTAAAAGATGATAAAAGCAACACCGAAACCAATATAAACCGGTTTCTGATGTTTCCTAAACACAAACAATGACAGGACAGGCAGCACAAAATAGAAAAGCCACTCATACGACAACGACCAGGTTACACCCGCATTAATCACAAAGGTTTTCTTAATATGGTTCAAATCGGGCATCGTATCGATATTAAAAAACATCCAGTGGCTGAGTTGTTCCCAAAAATCACCCCAACTAACATACAAATTCCAAGAAGAAAGGATCATGACTGTAACAACAACCAACGCCAAGGAGAAATAATACATGGGAAACAACCGGAAGATACGGGAAACAAAGAAATGATTCCAGTTTATACCCGTATGTCTTACCATCAATAACTTTGAAACGAACAGAAAGCCGGTAATCATAAAGAAAAACAGCACACAGGTTCCACCCAAATGATTATAAAGATTTGAAGGCGGAGTCGACCATTTGGCTGTTCTCAGAAACCGGAACCAGATAGTAGCATGGTGTATAAACACCCCTAAAGCCAAAAAGCCTCTTAACCCATCTATGGTTTCATATCGGGAAGAAGCATTTTTGTCTTTATATCTTTGTTGAATTAAAAAGGTAGTAAGAAACGCAATTGCATACACTACAATTGCAAATAAAGGATGGTATGGAGACATTTAAACCGAACCGAAGAAACTATCGGTATATTTCCCCTTTTGCTGCCAGCAACGTATTTTTCAATAGAGAAACGATAGTCATCGGGCCCACACCACCGGGAACCGGAGTAATGAATGAACATTTAGGAGCCACTTCGTCGAATTTCACATCACCACTCAACCGGAATCCACTTTTTGTTTTGTCCGACGGAACACGCGTTGTACCCACATCAATAACCGCAGCACCATTTTTCACCATATCAGCAGTAA